>Ga0209640_10000912_pt1 | contig 24048 bp, 16 predicted proteins | sample RifCSP10_1_FD_184018 | JGI IMG/M metagenome (GOLD analysis project Ga0209640, IMG submission 184018) | Soil microbial communities from Rifle, Colorado - Rifle CSP2_sed 10_1 (SPAdes) (version 2) | ecosystem: Environmental > Terrestrial > Deep subsurface > Rock core/Sediment | place: Rifle... | reverse complement strand
TCTCAGTTCGGCGTCGGCATCTCAACAGAATCGACTACGTAGATCTCCGCAGGCTCGTCGTTCCTCGGCTCCAGTCTGAGGCCAAGTTGCTCACGCACCGCGGTGAAAACGGAGCCCCCTCCCGAACTACGCGTCAGTGGATTCGCAAACTCAAGGTGCCATTCATAGGTACCAGCCCGCCCAGAATCGTCGACCACGAGCCGATCGACGAAAGGCTGGAGTTGCTTCACCAGTTGCGCCATCGGCCCCGCGTATCTCAGCCGGATCGTCACTGAATCAGATCGCGGCGGGAGACACAGCGGGCGACCTTCTGAATCGACGGGAGCATCCGGGTCGTTCGGCCTACCTCCGTCCGCTATGAACGCCACGCAATCGTGCTCGGATGGCCGAAGTCCAGGTCCCAGTCGACCGAACTCGACTGGCGTGAGGCGATACACCTTGGAAGGCAGTTTCTCACCATGCACCTTGAGATTGAATCTCTCAGCCAGTAGCGATCGCAGCATGGCCGGAACATCGCTCATGGTTGCGCCATCAGGCATCTTGGCCAGAATGTCGAAACGAGTTGACATCAATCGCTCTGGCCCGCCAACGAGACGATACATCCCCAGGAACCCACGGTCTTGCGCAATACCTACGTCGTATGCCTGTGCGATGATCCATCGCACAGGCACGTTCGTCATTCGGAATTGGCTAGCACCCTGGAGGCCCCATGAAAAAGGCTCAGAGGGGTCCTCATTGGCTACGTTCTCCCTCACCGATGCCACTTCGAAGGCCACGTGTGCAGGCGATGAGTCCGCATCCTGCGGCGCGGACGGAGCGGGGAAGAGCAGCGCGAGAACTAACGCGATGGGTGGCCCTGCGTTCATCGGTAACAGCTCCCCGACCACAAAGTGACTACCGCCAGCGTAGCGGAAGAGTCAATAGGTCAAGTAATGTCAAGTCCGTATGACTCTCCCCCTGATCCACACTGTGGTGAGCTACTCGAAATTGCAGCTCCTGCATTCCGATGCGCATCTCGAGCGGAAAGTTGAGAACGACCTGCCGTACCTGCCCGGTATTGATGAACAGCTTCTCGATCTCGGGCTCCGTCGGTAGTATATGGATAGCCCCGAACACCACGAGAGTCCCGTCGCGAAGCCGAAGTCGAAGGTGCGCGTCAGGACGGCTTTCGGAGACTTGCCCTGGGGCGCGCTGTTCGGTCCGCTGCACGCGTTGATGATGTCGATGAGCGTTCTGCCGTCGAGGCCTGCCCCTGATAGGGCCTGGGTTCCGCGGTCCGAACGTCGTGTCCGGCTTAGCCGTTATGGCCTCAGCCGGACCAAGACAGGTGGCGACGATGACCAGATCGCTTGTGGCTACGTTGTTGCTCGCCTCGGTCGTGCTGATCGCGCAGGCTCCTACGACAAATCGTGGCTACACCGACACACCCATGCTGCCGGACACGCCCTATCACGTGCACGACCCCGCGCGGCCCCGGCCGCTCGTCGTCACGCCCGGCGCCCAGGCCGGAGCGGCGCCGTCGGATGCGATCGTGCTCTTTGGTGGCAAGGATCTCTCGCGCTGGACGGCCGGCAAGGAGGCGTGGAAGGTCGAGAACGGCTACCTCGAGGTGGTTCCGAACTCCGGCGACCTGAGGACGAAAGAGACGTTCGGGGACGTGCAACTGCACGTGGAGTGGGCGGCGCCGGCCGAGGTCCGCGGCACGAGTCAGAATCGCGGCAACAGCGGCGTCTTCCTGCAGGGGCGCTACGAGGTGCAGGTGCTCGACTCCTTCGACAATCCGACCTACGCCGACGGGCAGGCAGGCGCCATCTACGGGCAGTGGCCTCCGCTCGTCAACCCCGCGCGCAAGCCTGGCGAATGGCAGGCCTACGATGTCGTCTTCGAGGCGCCACGTTCCGACGGCAACCGCCTCGTGAGGCCGGCGTACCTCACGGTCTTCCTCAACGGCGTGCTCCTGCACCATCGCAAGGAGCTCATGGGGCCAACGGTCCACCGGGCGCTTGCGAAGTACACGCCACAGCCGGCAGAGGACTCACTCGTTCTCCAGGATCACCAGCAGCCGGTCCGCTACCGCAACATCTGGGTTCGCCGGCTGCGTGGCTACGACGAGGGGCCGCGCTGAGCCGACTCAGCCCTGTGTTGGCAGGCTCAGGTCGGTGTCGAAGAACTCGACGCGTCTACACTTCTCACAGCGATACACGTCGACCGGAAACAGCTTTTCGCTGACATCGGCCCAGTCGCCGAAGACCAGATGCCGCCAGCCCGTGGATCCACCGGCTCGAAGCGGCACCTGCCCGAGTGATTTCATCGATGATCGACATGCAGAGCAGTTCATCACGTCCTCCCTTGTGAGCTCGCAAGTCGATCGTCCATCGTCAATCGACAATTCCTCTATTCGATCGGCACGCGCTGCCGAAGCTCGTTGAACCAGTTGAGTACGATGTTGATCTGCTCGGCGGGCCGCGTGGTGGGATCGTTCGGGGCCGGCGACGCCGGCAGGACGACGACGAACTACTTGCCGTCGGGCGTGATGTCGTAATTTCTCCCTGGGCCGCCCGTTTGCGGCCGCACGCCTGGAACGACAACCGGCTTGCCGACGGTGAACGACGGTTCGGTTCGAATGTCCACCGCGACCAGCTCGTTGGTCCCGCGGACAACATAGAAGATCTGCCTGCCGTCCGGTGACCAGACCGGCTCGGCGCCGTTGTCGGCCGTCACCAGGAACTTGGCCCCGGTGGGGGGAAACGGCTGAACGAACACCTGGAAGTTGGTGGCCCCGCCGCTGAGCTCGGTCGAGACGTGCGCGAACCACCGGCCATCGGGGGAAAACGTAGTGTAACGCTCGTTCGACTCTGGCATCGTCGCGAGCGGCGTCGGCTGCGCTCCGCCGCCGGACAACGCCAAGATGTCTCCGCGACCCTGGACTCCAAACTTCAGGAACGCGAGCGTCCTGCCGTCACGACTCCAGGCTTCCGGCCTGAGCGAGAACCCGGCGTCGGGCTTCGCGAGACGTTCGGCGGGTTTGCTCCCGTCGGCCTGCTGCCGGAACAGGCTCAGCACACCCTCTCGGTCCGACTGGAAGGTCACGTGCGCCGCGTCAGGCCCCCAGATGGGCGACGTGTTCCGCCCCTCGAAGGTGAGACGCCGCGGCTCGCCCCCACCGCGCAGTGTATGGATCCAGACAGCGGCTTCCTTGGAATCGTCGGTGCCGACAACGAGCTTCCTGCCGTCGGGCGAGATGCGGGGGTGGACCCACGGCTGCGGCGGCAGTTGAAGCGGTTGCGCCGTACCGTTTCGATCGACGAGCGCGAGCCGTTGCGGTGTCGCTGAGCCGAGGCCTCGAACGAACGCGAGCGTGCCCGCGGCCGACCACGCGAACTGCGCGGCGGCGCTCGAGCTGGCAGGGTTAATCGGACGCATGATTCCGTCAACCACGCGCACGGGTCTCCCTCGCGCCTCGAGCGCGCCTGGATCGAACGGGACCGCGAGCAGCGTCCCCCCCACGGCGTAGACCAGGTGCCCGGTGGGCAGGTAGCGCGCCGCGCTTCCTCCCTGTACCACCACCTTCCGTTCGCCCGAGCGGAGCGACTGCACGACGACCTGGGCCTTGTCCCAGCGGTCCGCGCTCTTCAAGGTGGCGAGCGACATCAGCACGGCATCCCCGCCATCGAGGAGCTGGGGGTCGGCAAACAACTCGCCTGCCTCGGCGGCGACGAGCACCTGCGGCTCGCCACCGCTCGCTGACGCTCGCATGACGCCACCTCGTGCGACGAACACGAGGTCGTCGTCGTGCCAGGTCATGCCGAACGTACGATCCGTCTTGCACAGCGTCACGGCGGCGCCGCCGGACACCGCAATCTTCTTCAGCGAGAGATCGTCACGCGACCAGAACGCGATCCACTGGCCGTCCGGCGAGAACACCGGGTCGATGATCTCAGCGCCCTTCGCCGTGAGTGCCCGGGTCTCCGAGTCCGCGAAGGCGTGCAGGAAAAGCTGGCCACCAGCCGCAAAGACCAGGCGCGTACCATCCGGCGAAAGGGCGAGCAGGTTGTTCGTTCTGGTCAATTGGTGATCTGCCGGGAGGACCAACGGGAAGCGGATGACCGGCGCTGGAACCGGCCGCCTCAGGTTCCAGGTGACGGCGCTGGCGGCGACGCCGACCACGATTGCCGTGACGGCGACGGGGATGGCGCGCCTCCAGAGCGGCCGCGAGATAACGATGCCGCGAGGGCTGGCCGACGATTCCGGCATCGCCTGTTGCGCGATGGCATCCTCGATGGCAATCCTGGCGTCGCCCACGTGCTGGCATCGACGCCGCACGTCTTTCTGCAGGCACGCGTGCGGCAGCGCCCGCGCAGCCGGCGGCGTCCCGGCCGGAACGGCGTTCCATTCGGGCTCGCTCTTCACCACGCTCGCAATGACGTCGGTGACGTCATCGCCTGCGAAGGCCTGCTTCGCCGTGAGCGCTTCGAACAGCACGCACCCGAGCGCCCAGATGTCGGTCCGCCGATCAACCGTGCGGCCGCGCGCCTGCTCGGGGCTCATGTAGGCGGCGGTTCCGAGAATCACGCCGCGTCCCGTGGCCGCGACGCTGATGGTCGGCGAGTGGGAAATCTCGATGGCCCTGTCGGCCGGCTCGATCATCTTTGCGAGGCCGAAGTCGAGCACCTTGACGCGTCCGTCGGGTGCGAGTTGGACGTTGGCCGGCTTCAGATCACGGTGCAGGATGTCCTTCCCGTGCGCGGCCTCGAGCGCCTCGGCGATCTGGCGGCACACGTCGAGCGCCTCGTCCACCGGGAGCGCGCCGTGCTTCAGACGCGACGCCAGGGATTCACCTTCGACGAGCTCGAGCACCAGGAAGCGCGTGCTGTCGATCTCGTTCAGGTCGTGAATGGAGGCGATGTTGGGATGGTTGAGTGACGCGAGCGCTTCGGCCTCGCGCTGGAACCGCACCACCCGCTCCGGATCGCGCGCGAACGTCTCGGGCAGCACCTTGATCGCGACGTCGCGCTTCAGCCTCGTGTCGCGCGCGCGATACACCTCACCCATCCCGCCGGCACCGAGCAGGGCGACGACGTCGTAGGGCCCGAGGCGTGCGCCGGAGCTCAAGGGCATCTGACGCTCATCGGTGCGACCATGCTATCCCGGGTCGGTGCGAGGCCCGACAAGGACTCGGTGCGATCACGGCTGACGCCTCTCGGTGCGAGTGGTGCCGACGCGGGCCGGTGCGACTCTCATCCCGCGGCCCTGCCAGCAGTGTCGACCAGGTCGATGCGGCCCTGGCTGGCAGCCGGCGTGGCATCGCGCTGCCGGCCGCGCCTGGGGCGACGGCGGTGCAGCATGAAGTAGAAGTCGAGCAGCTTCTCCAGAAAGTCGCCCGCGGTTCCGCTGTGGTCGTTGAAGGCGATCGACTCCTTGCCGATCATCAACGCCGCATAGGTGAGGCGCGACTCGGTAGACCGTACCGCGTCCTTGAAGTCCGGGTGCAGCGTGTTGGCCTGGACGACGCCGGCGACGAAGCGGCTGTGCGCGGGCGACCCGGCGTCGAACGGAGCTTCCTCGTATCGGATGCGGCGGCCGCGCGGCGACGCATCGGCGCCCGGAGCGGCGGGCGCGTCCTTCCGTGACCGCGACGTGCGGGCCCGGCGCGATCCGTTCTCCGGTGGCACCGGCTCGGGACGCCCTCGCTTGGCGAGGCCGCCCGGAAGCGCAAGGTCGCGGAACTGATCGAGGTCCAGGATGTCGCGCGCCAGCCGCAGCGCGCGCTCGCTGATCTCGGTCGCCTGCTGCGCGCGGTGCTCGGCCAGGTGGCCGTCGAGCTGTGCCTCGAGCGTGGGGAGATACCGGTCGAGCACGTCGACGAAGGCCACCCAATCTGCGTTCTCGTCGAAGCCCGAGCGCGCGGGCAACGGCGTGAGGAAATCGGCATCCATGACGCCTCGGACCGATCCCTGCGCCCACGCGCTCTCCTCGAGACCGTACGCCGTCACGTCGGCGAGGCTCTCGACAATCGTGACGCCGCGGTGACGAATGGCGACGCGGCCGCGGCCCGACGGGTCGAAGTACAGGTCGAGCCGCGCCTTCTTGTCGGCGGCGCCGGGGATCGCAATCTCCCTGACCTCGGCCAGCAGCCGCGGCAGCCGGATGCGAGGAGGCGCCACGGGGAACCGGCCGACACCGGTGCGAATCTCGATGGTGAGCCAGCCTTCCCGCAGATACGCCTCGAACTTCTCCGACAGGTACCGGCGCAGCGCCTCGGGCGCGATCGGACCGCGCGAACGCGTCGGATCGAACTTGAGGTCCGAGATCACCACGCGCAGGCCTGGGTGCGCGAGGCTCTCGCGTGCGAGCGCGGTCTCGACCGTCGCCTCGTCGGACCCTTCCTTCAGCACCACGCGCAGCGTAGGCGAGGCCGCCGTCTTACGTGTGTAGAACGTGCAGCGGCGCCCGATCTGCTGGAAGCTGAACATGCCGATGCCCAGGCGGCCGATCGCCTTGGCTTCTCCCGTGCGCTTGGCGGAATCGGCCACGCGCTCGAGCGCCGACTCGAGCTCCTTCCGGCTCATGCCGTACGGGTACTCGATGGCCACCTGGCGCCGTTCGAGCGTGAACGTCACGTCGCAGCGTTCGTGCGCCGTGCCGTCGAGCCTGGCCTTCAGGTGCTCGTCGATGGCGTTGCTGACGTGCTCCTTGAGCGCGTCGGCCGGCGTCCGGTACAGCGTACCGAGCCACTGGAGCGCATTGGCGACGTGGAGCTGGATGGAGATGCGCTGAACCATAGACACACACGGTGCGAGGGTGCGATGGCGCGGTCTGCCGCGACGGCCGCATCACCGCGGCGATTCTCGCACGATCATGCCAAAGTCGTCGCCCTCAGCGCTTCAGCCGTCGCACAATCGTCAGGCTCGCGCGAATGGTTCCGACGATTGAGGATGTCATGCGGCCGGTCGCCGGCACAGCGACAGAGTCTCGCACAATGGTTCCGGGCCACCAAGTCGATTCGGTGCCGTGGCCTCCCCTCTGCAGTTGACGCGATTGTGAGCCTTGACGATACTCGTGCCCTCATGCCTTCGCTCCTGTCGTCGCACCGTCGCACGGTGTCGTGCATCGCGGCGGCCTGGCTGGTGAGCATCTGCCTCATCGGGCCGCTCGAGGCGCAGCCGGGTGGCGCTCCGGCCAATGCGGCACAAGGTGCCGGCCGCGGTCAGGCCAGCCCGGCCGCGAAGCCGCCACCGCCGACGACGACACCGCAGCAATATCCGCGAGAGCAGGTGGAAACCGGCCGCATCAGGTTCGCGTCGCAGTGCGGCTTCTGTCACGGCCGCGACGGGGCCGGAGGCGAGGGCGGGACGGACCTGACGCGATCGGCGCTCGTGGCCGCCGACCTGCGCGGGGACAGGATCGCTCCCGTCGTGCGCGCTGGGCGGACGGACAAGGGCATGCCCGCTTTCACACTCCCCGACGCGGAGCTCGCAGCCATCGTCGCCTTCATTCACGACCAGAAGACGCAGGCGGAATCCTCAGCCGGCGGCCGGCGCGCGGTCGATGTGACGGACCTGCAGAGCGGCAGCGCCGAGGCCGGGAAGCGGTACTTCGACGCCGCCTGCTCGACGTGCCACTCGGCGAGCGGCGACCTCGCGGGAATCGCCGGGCGACTGCAGGGACTGGCGCTGCTCCAGCGCATGCTCAACCCGGCGTCGGATCGAGGCGGCGCATCGCCCCGCGCGGCACCCACCGTGACCGTGACGACCGCCTCCGGGCAGGTGGTCACGGGACGGCTGGCGTACCGCGACGAGTTCACGATCGCGCTCACCGACGCGTCCGGCTGGCATCGGTCGTGGCCCACCCGACAGGTACGCGTGACGATCGACGATCCGCTGAAGGCCCACGTCGATCAGCTCGGCAAGTACACCGACGCCGACATGCACAACGTGCTGGCGTATCTGCAGACGCTTCGGTAGCAACGGAGTGTCCGGCTCGAGCCGGACCTGGAAGGACGTCGACGATGATGCTCAGAGCGCCGCTGGGTTCTCTCGTGATGAGTCTCACCATCACACTCACGCTCTCCGGCCCTGCGACGGCTCAAGGACTCGATCCGACGGCGCTGCTCAACCCGCCGGCCGACAGCTGGCCGACGTATCACGGCGACTACTCCGGACGACGGCACAGCCGCCTCACGCAGATTACACCGGCCAACGTCCACCAGATGACGCTGGCCTGGGCGTTCCAGACGGGCCAGACACAGCAGATCAAGGCCACGCCGATCCTCGTCGACGGCATCATCTACATCACGACGCCGGACAACCTCTGGGCAATCGATGCACGATTCGGGCGGCAGATCTGGCGCTACAGCTATCCCGCCAACGACGGTTTCCACATTGGCCACCGCGGTGTGGCCGCATACAAGGATTTCGTCTACTTGACGACGCCCGACGCTCATCTTGTCGCGCTCGATGCCAGGGACGGCAAGATCAGGTGGGATGTGGTGATCGCGGACGCGAGGAGAGGCTACTGGTCGACCAACGCGCCTCTGATCATCCGCAACCACCTCATCGTCGGCGTGTCGGGCGACTTCGACAACCTGCCCGGCATCCTGAGGTCGTTCGATCCTGAGACGGGGAAGGCGCAGTGGACCTTCTACAGCACGCCTCCGCCCGGAACGCCGGACTCGGAGAGCGGCGGCGCCACGGGCGGCCAGATGTGGATGACCGGCACGTACGACCCGGAGCTGAATCTGCTCTACGTCGGGACCGGCAACCCCACTCCCGTCCTGAACGGGCCGGTGCGCCCCGGCGACAACCGCTGGACGTGCAGCATCGTCGCGCTCAATCCGGACACGGGCGCGCTCGTGTGGGGGTTTCAGGTCTCGCCCCACGACACGCACGATTGGGATGCCGCCGAAGTTCCAGTCCTCGTCGACCGGGACTTCGGAGGCACGCCGCGCAAGCTGCTGCTGCAGGCGTCGCGCAACGGTTACTACTTCGTCCTGGACCGCACCAACGGGAAGAACCTGCTGACCGCTCCGTTTGCCGCCGCGAACTGGGCGAAGGAGATCGACAGGGACGGCCGCCCGGTTCCGGACCCCGCGAAGGAGCCCGCGCGTGATGGCCGTCTTGTCGCGCCCGATGAGGCGGGAGGCACCAACTATCGCTCACCCAGCTTCGACCCGGCGACGGGCGTCCTGGTCGTGAGCGCGCACGACGGGTACGGTCTCTACTTCTTCAAGCCGGAGCACGGTGCGTACGGGTGGGCAGGAGCCAGCCCCGCCGTGTACGGGCGGGGCGTGCTCCGGGCGATCGACTATCAGACCGGGAAGATTCGCTGGAGCCACGACCTCCACGGCGGCGCCGGATCCGCAGGCGTGCTGACCACGGCATCGGGCCTGACCTTCACCGGCGATTCCGCCGGCAGCGCGCTCGCCCTGCGCACGAGCGACGGCACGACGCTGTGGCACTCCGGCATCGGGCGTGTCGGCAATTCGCCGGTGACCTACGAGCTCGACGGGCGGCAGTACGTGCTCCTCGGCGGCGGAAGCGCCCTGTACGCGTGGGCGCTCCCGACACCAGCCGGTAGCCAGTAAGCCGGGCCGGTCGTAGGGGCGGGTCCTGGTCTTCGGACCCGCCTCCCACTCTCGAGCGCTCCGGTGGCTTTCAGGACTGCCTGGGCTCAGGGCGCGGTCGGCAACGTGGCCGGATCGACATCCGAGGGAAGGCAATGAGGGTGTCCGAATCCGCCGGGCATGGAAGAATCGATGTCGTAGATGATGTTGTCGGGGCGAGCAGGGTCACCGCTCACACCGCCCGGCACATGATCCAGACCCAGGGCATCTCGTACTTTCCACGCAATGACGTGGTCGGCGCAGGACGTATCGCCACTGACTCCGATTGCGCCGACGAGGGTACCGTTCCCGTTATAGAGGGCAAGGCCCCCGCCAAAGACGTTCACGCCGCCAATCTTGTTCCCGACCAGCGGATCGCTGGGACCTCCGTACGTGTTCGCGTTGCCGGCATAGGCCACAGCGGGATCGACTGGATTGCTGTGCTGCAGTCCGTACAGCGACCCACCAGGCTGTACAGCGGTGTACAAGTTGGCAGTCGACAGCGCCAGGCCCGGAAGGCTGAATGCGTTCGCCGTGTTGGCCTTCTGCGCCGATATGACCCTGCTGCCAGGCCACTGTTCGCCCCGCCCTCCCGAACGGGTCACGGTGCAGACCTCGCCGCGACGGCTGACGATGGTCGCCCACATCGGTAGATTGAAGCCACCGTTGGCGCCGAGAACGCTCTGCAGCGCCGCTGTCAAATCCCCGTGACTCGGTAGTCCCTGCGCCGAGCAGTTGGGAAGATCCTGCGCAGACGCAGACGAAGCCAGGAGGAACACCGCTAGTATTGGCGCACCCTGTTTGAAGCTCATCATTGACCTCCATGGCGCACATGGCCGGACTCGACCGTAATCAGGCCGTGTTTCGCCGAGGTAGCGCGTGAGCAGAAGCCGTACCGAGCGCGTCCACGAAGAAACATGCGGAGATCGAGCTGTCTTCGGGATCCCGCGGGTTCGCGTGTAGGAACAATTTGACGTGACGTATTCCAGTGTTGAGCGCCACTCACGCGGGGCCTCATCCTGACGGCTCGTACATGTGCTCGAACGCCTTCTTCGAGACGGCATAGGCCTCGCCGCCGTCCGGGTCGTTGTAGACCAGGTAGTCACCCGCCTTGTAGTGGGTGGTGCCCTCCTTCGTGCGAACCTCACCCGCTGTCGGGGCAACCTCCGCCCAGACGGGCGCGCTCTTGACATACGTGCCAGGACCGGTTGCCTGGTAGGTTCGCGCAAAGGTCTCGCGATCGACGGTGTACGTGTCGCCGTCGTTGTTCACGAGCCAGTCACCGCTCCTGCACGTTTGAGTGCCGTCCCACTTCCGATACGTGAACCCCGCCGTCTCGAGATCCAACTGGACGGCAACGACGAACTCCGTGGCCCGCTTGACGTACCGTCGTCGCGTGTCCATGAGGATGTTGCTGAGACTAGCTCGGGAGGCTCTTGAACCGTGCAGTGGCTCCAAGCGCCGCTGCCTTTATCTGCTGCGCGACGGCCTTGAGAATCTCATTCTGTTCAGGTCGTGGTCGACCGTCGAGCGGAATCTTCGTGTCGTGTGTCGCTTGGAAGTCCTTGAGCGGCGTTTCCTCCCATCCTGCCGCGGAGATGTACACCCACAGCAGCCGGACGCCACCTTCCTTCGCGGCTGTCACCATCGCAGGCAGCTCGTTCGTCCTGACGTAGGTTGAGGCCAGGAAATCGGCGCTGACAAGTGCGACAGCCACCCCGGCCGTCGCCAGTGCCTTGCTGATTTCCAGATCCCATCGCTCTCCGGCGCGCAGCCGCGAGTCGTCCCACAGGTCGAGCTCGGTCTCCGCCATGTGCAGATAGGGAGCCATCATGACCTCGAGGCGGTCGAGCCATTCGCCGTCCTTGTGGCTGTAGCTCACGAAGATTCTGTTCACGCGCCGGGCACCGGGCGTGAAGATCCCCTCCAGCTCCTCTGCCAGATCGCGACGACGGAGCGCTGCCGCGATCCGGCTCGCCTGCAGCGATGCCGACTGGTGCTTCCAGGGCTCGGCCTGCAGCGTGAGGAGCCGTCGGTACTCGGCCAATGCGTCGGCGGTTCGGTCCAAATAGAGGTACGCCTCCGCAACCGTGGCGGTCTTCCAGACGTCGTCACCAGCGGGCGCAGCGTGCTCGAGGGCCAGCGTCGCCATGGATCGGGCCGCACCAGTGTCGTTCGCGAAGACGAATCTCATGAACGCCACGTTGATCGCCAAGTAGGAGATCTGATCGGGCCTGGTGGCCGCGTTGAGCGCCTCCTGGTAGAGTGCCAACGCGCGCGCTGCGTACTCGGCTTGCTCGGTCTCCAGCCAGCGCCGTTTCATCCGCCCGCCCAGACTACCCCTGATGTCGCTGTCCTTCTCCTGGTGCCTATCGAGGAGCGCGATGGATTCCTCACGCTGACCGGCACGGTCCAGAGCCAGCGCGGCATCGACGATTTCCTTGACGGACATGCCGCCAGCGCCAGTCTCGACGGTCCTCACCAGCTCCGAGGCCTGCGCACTCGGGCGTTCAGCCGCCAATCGCAGCTGCGCGACGGGATCGGGGGCTGGCGCTCTCCCCGTCCCCAGCGTGGCGACCACGAGACTCAGGCTCGGCGCGTCGGCGTTCGCGGGCTTGACGATGCTCAGGTGATCACCGACCACGACTCGCTGAACTCGCGTGTCGAATGGGCCGAGCGACGACGTTGGAGGAACGAACTGGTCGCTCGCCCCTGCCACGACCAGCATGTTGAAGGGCGAGCCGGCACTATAGAGACGCGTCCACTCCTGTCGGAGGCCGGTGATGAAGCTGCTGCCTTCGGCCATGTTCTTCAGCTGCCGCTTCCAGAAAGGCACCCAGCCAGCCTTGCGCAGTCCTGCGCTCGGCGTGCCGAAGAGGATGACGTGTCGCATTCTCTCGGACAGCCCCAGGTCGTCCACGAGCGCCTGTTGCACGACGAGTCCACCCATGCTGTGCGCGATCAAGGCGAGCGACCGGTAGCGGCTGAACGGCGGCGCCCCGAGCTGCGTGCGGAGCATGCTGGCAAGGATTGGCAGGTCCGGGTCGGCTGACCAGACGCCGACCACATCTGGCAGCAGTGTGGTGGCGTACCCGACGGTGAAGATGTCCCAGTCTGGCGTCGCGCTCCCCAACAGGCCCGGGAAGCGATCCCACGTGTCGTCTCGGCTCCCGGAGAACCCGTGAAGAAAGACGACAGCCCCATCCCGATCGCTGCTCCTGACGGTGGTGACGTTGCTCTCCTGGAGCGCCATGAGTCGTGCTGATTATGGCGTCGGTCCCGTGAACGTCAAAGCCCATCGAGTGCCGGATCTGGGTTTAGAATGGCGGTCACGCGCGATCTTCGCGACCTGTTGGTGGTTGCGCGGCTACCATGACCTTCGAGAGCGACGCGTTCATCAGTTACTCCCACCTCGACAATATCGAATTGGCCGAGGGGCACAAGGGGTGGGTTGCGAAACTCCACTGGGCACTCGAAACCAAGGTGTCGCAACTGCTGGGCAGGCGGCTGCAAATCTGGCGTGATCCCAAACTCGCAGGCAACGACGTCTTGGGCGATGCCCTGATCGAGCAGCTCCGCAACGTCGCCGCCCTCGTGTCCATCCTGTCACCTGGCTACATCAGGTCGGAGTGGGGTCTGAAGGAGCTTGCGGAGTTCTGCAGCGCCGCCGAGGAGCAGGGCGGCCTTCGCGTCCACGACAAGGCGCGCATCTTCAAGGTGCTGAAGACGCCTGTCCCAATGCAACAGCACCCACCCGAGCTGCAGTCGCTGCTCGGTTACGAATTCTTCAAGGTCGATCCCGAAACCGGTCGCGTCCGGGAGCTGGATGAAATCTTCGGGCCGGATGCCAAGCGGGAATTCTGGCTCAAGCTCGACGATCTGGCGCACGACTTGTGCGGCCTGCTGCAACTGGTCGGCACCGGCCCGGAGACACCGCCCGCACCGCGCGTGGCAGTCTTCCTCGCCGAAACCACGAGCGACCTCCGAGAGGAGCGCGATGCGATCAGGCGGGAATTGCAGCAGCGCGGATGCACGGTGTTGCCCGCGCGCCCGCTGCCACTGTCGGCTCCTGAAGCGACCGCCGTCATACAGGACGACCTGGATCGATGCGAGATGTCGATCCACATGGTTGGCCGGCACTACAGCCTGGTGCCCGAAGGAGGCGTGGAGTCGCTGCTGGAGGTGCAGAACGACCTCGCGATAGAACGGGGAAGACGAGGATCGTTTTCGCGTCTGGTCTGGATTCCTCGAGGCCTGAGGGTCGCCGATGAGCGGCAATGGGCGGCGATCGAGGAGCTCCGCATGGATCAACGAATCCACGCGGGAGCCGACCTGCTCGAGGCCTCACTCGAGGACTTGAAAACCGTCATCGAGACAAAGCTCAAGCAGAATGAGAAGCGGCGCGACCGAGAACCCGTCGGCGACACCTCGACGTCGACCTCGACGCAGGTCTACCTCCTCTATGACAGTCGGGACACCGAAGCGATCGCGCCCTGGGCTGATCTTCTCTTCCAGGATTTCGAAGTCATCAGGCCTGTTTTCAGTGGCGACGAAGCCGATCTCCGCCAATACCACGATGAGTGCCTGCGTACCTGCGACGGGGTGATGATCTTCTACGGCGCCGCCAACGAGCCCTGGCTGCGCCGGAAGCTGGCCGAACTGCAAAAGAGCGCGGGCTACGGCCGGACCAAGGCGATGCCAGAAGTCGCCATCTGCCTCATCGCGCCCCACACGGCTGAGAAAGCGCGATTCCGAACGCACAAAGGGCTCGTCATCCCGCAGTGGGACGGGGTGTCGGCCGATTCATTACGGCCCTTCGTCTCTGCCCTGAAAGCGAGGAGCCACGATCGCCAGCGTGACCGAGGGGATCTCGTTTAACCCCTTCCCGGGCCTTCGCCCGTTCGAGCCCGACGAGGACTACCTGTTCTTCGGCCGCGAAGAAGAGGTCGATGAACTCCTGCGCCGACTTCGATCGAACCGGTTCCTGGCCGTCGTCGGGACATCGGGCTGCGGAAAGTCCTCCCTTGTCCGGTCGGGCCTGATCCCGTCGCTCCACAGCGGGTTCACGGTAAAGGCAGGATCGAGCTGGCGGGTCGCGATTCTACGGCCAGGTGAGGACCCGATTGGCCGTCTTGCCGCAGCGCTCGATGCGCCCGACATCATCAGCGCTCCAGACGAGGAGCTGGCCTCCACCAACCGCGTTCTGCTCGACGCTGTCCTTCGGCGGGGCACGCGAGGTCTCGTCGAGGCGGTTCGTCAGGGGCGACTCCCTCCAGACAACAACCTGCTGGTCGTCGTCGATCAGTTCGAGGAGCTGTTTCGTTTCGAGCGGAGCCGCGAGATCGGGCACTCGCGGGACGAGGCGGCAGCGTTCGTGAAATTGCTGCTCGAAGCGACCAGCCAGGATGCGGTTCCGATCTATGTCGTGTTGACCATGCGCGCCGACTTCATCGGCGATTGTATGGAGTACCAGGGGCTGCCGGAGGCCTTGAACGCCAGCCAGTACCTCGTTCCCCGTCTGACTCGCGACGAACTTCGTACCGCGATCACCGGTCCGGTCGCCGTGGCCGGTGGCACGATTGCCCCTCGGCTGGTACTCCGCCTCCTTAATGACCTTGGGAACGATCAGGATCGGCTTCCGGTTCTGCAGCACGCCCTGATGCGCACCTGGGACCACTGGAACGGCAATCGGACGCCTGGTGAGCCCATCGACATCAGCCACTACGAGGCTGTCGGGACGCTGAAGGATGCGCTTTCTCGCCATGCCGAGGAGGCCTATCGCGAGGTCGGCTCCGAGCACGGTCAGCAAGTCACCGAGCGGGTCTTCAAGGCGCTCACCGATACGGTGACCGATCCGCGCGGCATCAGGCGCCCGTGTTCGGTGTCGACGTTGGCGGCGATCGCCGAGGCCCCCGAGACGGACGTGATTCGCATCGTCGAGCTGTTCCGCCGTCAGGGCCGTTCCTTTCTCATGCCGCCGCCCGACATCCCGCTCGATGCGCACGTGATCGTCGACCTCTCGCACGAGAGCTTGATGCGGTGCTGGACCCGCCTGGTCTCCTGGGCGGAGGAAGAACGCGCAGCCGCCGCTGTTTACGTGCGCCTGACACGGGCGGCGGGCTGGTTCGAGGAGGGGTCGGCGGGGCTGTGGCGAGACCCGGAGTTGGAGCTGGGCTTGCGATGGAGGCGAGCGAATCGGCCGGCTCCGGCCTGGGCGCGACGCTACGACGACTCCTTCGATCGAGCCATGCGGTTCCTGGAGCGCAGCGAGCGGGAACGGGATCGGGAGAAAGCGGAGCGCGTCGCTGCACGACGACGGCAGTGGCGGCAGCTCCAATGGACGGCCATCCTGCTTGCCGCGCTGCTCGCCTACGCCGCATGGAACAGTGTAGCGGCCCGTCGGGCAAACGGACTCGCCGAGCTGAACCTGCGCGACGCAGTCAGATCGGTGGACGAGTCGCTTGCGCTGGTGGATCGCGATCCGGAGCGATTGGGCATCGATCACGCCGACGTCATCGAAATCCGCCGCGATCTCGCCGAGAAGGCCCGGGACTTCTACGCGGAGTTCATCAAGCGGGGGTTCGCCGACGAAGAACTTCGCCAGGCCGTCGCGTTCGCCCATTTCAGGCTGGGGCATGCCAATCGCGTGCTCGGGGCTCAGGAGGATGCGGCCCGGGAATACACGCAGGCGATCGATCAGTTCGGCAGGCTCACACGGGACTATCCTGCGGCTCCTGAGTACCGCCAGGCCCTCGCCAACTCCTATAGCTATCTTGGAGAGACCTTGAGACCGTCGAGCGACAGGTACGCGGACGCGAAGAAGGCGTACGACAGCGCTCTCGGTCTTCAAGAGGAGCTCCGTCGCGACTATCCAGCGAACGCCGGGTACCAGCAGGACCTGGCCCGCTCCCACTACAACCGCGGGATCCTGCTGTCGGGCGGCGCTGACGACCGCGCCTTCGACCTTGCGGAATCCGACTTCCGCGAGGCGATACGCCTGCTCGAGCCTCTCGCGCAGGAATTCGGTCCGCAGCCTTCACAGGACCTGTCGAGGGCCTTCAACAACCTGGGAAGTCTGCTGGCCGACCACGGGCATCCCTTGACAGAGGTCGAGAGCCTGTACGAGCGCGCCGTCCGGTCTCACGAAGACCTGGCGGCCAGCGAGCCCGCAAACCGGGAGTACAGGCTGGAATTGGCGAAGTTCTACAACAACCTCGCAGATGTCCAGCGCGAACGTGGACTGTCCGATCGGGCGCGCCAAAGCAACGACCGGGCTCTCGAATTGATTGACGGGTTGGCGCAACCCGCGCCCTCGCTGGGTATCGATCAGGCCGACGGTCACAATCTGCGCGCCCGGATCCTCGAGTCTCGGGGCCTGCGCCAAGCGCTGCCGGAGTACGCACGGTCGCTCGAGATCTTCGAGCGTCTCAACCGGGATCAGCAAGTGAACCATCTTTCCGAATTCCACCTGCGATTCGGAGACCTCATGGTCAATCTTGCCATTCTCGCTCGTGAGAACGCGGGCGTCGCAGACCTTCATCGGTTGCTGTCGCGCGCGTTGCTCTCCTATCTGGCCACGGCTGAGAAGATTGCCGCGTCCGGCAGGCCAGCCGAAGCCCAGTCGGCCCTCGATAACATGTCGCGACTCTTGCCGGAGTTGTCGGATCTGGACCGCGCCAACGTTATTACCTCATATAGGGGGCTGGAGCCGAAACTACGGGCACGTGCGGGGAGTTGAGCCCGGGGTTACCGGCTAGCCTGGAGGTGGTCATGCACAGGTATCTGACGGCGATTCTGTTCGTCATTCTCACGGCGACGGTAACCGCGCAGGAACAGCGGGCGCGTCTCGAAGCAGACCCCGCCTTACCCTTTCTGATAGACGTGTCCGAAGCGAGCCCGCCTTTGGGGCCCACGCTCGCCTCGACCGCCCAGCAGCCGACCAGACCGGCTCGGCCGCCGGGTCGAGCCGCCGGCCCACGCCGCCGAGGCAGCATGGTGGGATATATCGACGATGCGATTGTGGAGTCGAAGGTTCGCATTCGTGTCGACGCCGCATTTCACACCACGGCACCGGATCGGGCGGAGTTCTTCTATGCGAAATGTGGCTGCTATCAGGACCTTCCCAGCACCGATCCGGCCTATGATGGCGCTGCGCCGGGGCCTCGGCCTGGAGCGGCGAACGACCTCGATTTTCGCCAGCTCAACGTGTCGGGCGAGTACGCGTTCAGCGGCCGGGTTTCGGTGTTCGGCCAGTTACCCGTACGGTGGCTTCAGCCGCAGTCGTTCATACCAGGGACGGGCGCAGGCTTCCCGAATCAGTCCGGCATCGGAGACGTGCGTGGGGGCGTCAAGCTGGCGCTGGTCGCGACCGCGGACCGGAACCTGACTGCGCAGGCGCAGGTCTATGCGCCAACCGGTGATGCATCAAAGGGGCTGGGCACCGACCACGCGAGCTTCGAGCCGGCGCTCCTGTACTACCAGCGAGTCTCCGATGTCGTAACGCTCGAGTCTCAGTTGGGCATCTGGCTTCCGTCTGGCGGGTCGGCTGGCGTTCCGACCGGCGTCGACGAGAACTTCTCGGGCCAGGTCCTGAGCTACGGGATCGGATCGGGCTTCGAGCTGTACCGTGAGGGCCGAGTCCTGTTCGCGCCTGTTGTGGAGCTGGTCGGGTGGCGCGTGCTGAGCGGATTTCAGACCGGTCCGACACCACAGGCCGATGGCACCAACATCGTGAACCTCAAGGTGGGAGCGCGCCTGTCGGTCGATGACCTGCACTCCGTTTACGTGGGCTATGGACGCGCACTCACCGACGCGATCTGGTACGACGACATCGTGAGACTCGAGTACAGGTACTCGTTCAGGTGACGATGCGCAACACCGATCGATGCCGAAGACAGCGATGATGAGGCTCTCGTCGAGCCTCGATGGCCGCGGCGCCCTCCGGGCGATCGCCGGCGGAAGCGCCCTGTACGCCTTCACGCTCCAGGGACAGTAGCGCCTCGCCGACAGGACCGCGCGACCGACCGTAGACCGAAGTCCGGAGACCTCCCTAGAACCGCACCCCCAGATTGAACCGGAACGTGCGCGGACTCGTGTACGCGAACCGGCTCGCCGCCTGGCCGAACGTGGGCCCGAGGTTCCAGTGAGTACCCTGCTGCGGCGTCTGGGTGAACGGATTGAAAGGCAGGAGCGTCCCCGAGTTCGAGGCCGTCAGCACGGCCGTGTTGATGGTGCGGATGTCGCTGCCTCCACCGTTGTTGAACACCGTGCCGCCACATCCACAGAGCTGGAACTGGTTGAAGACGTTCAGCACCTCACCGTGGAAGAACACGTCGGCGCCACCAGGGAGCCGGTACCTGTAGTTCACCGACAGGTCGGTGCGGTACTGGGCCTCGGTGCGATAGCGATCTCTCGGGAAGAAGAAGTACTCGACCGTGGCGGTGGTGCCCAGCGGATTGGCGTATCCGGGATTGGTCACATACGGGCGCGGGTTGATCTGCCCCATCGCCGTCCCGGGTGACGCGGCCGTCGCGCCGGCGAATCCGAATGGCGCGCCCGACGCCGCGGCGTAGACGACGCCAACGTCCAGGGCTCCCGCCGACGAGTCCATCGGGACGCGGTAGATGCCCCACACCCGCGCGCGGTGGCGCTGATCGGTGCCGAGGTTGCCGTCCGGCAGGTTCCACCGCGCCTCGCGATACTCGGGGTAGGACGAGAGCTGCGACGTCAGCGGCCCACTGGCCGGGTTCTCTCCGTCGAAGTTGCCCCAGGTCCGCGACAAGGTGTAGTTGCCCCCGACATCCACGGCGCCGAAGCGGTACGTCGCCTGGACAGTCCCGCCCTGATACCGCCGCTCGAGGTCGTTCGAGTTCTCGATGAGGTTGACGTCGAACTCGGTGCCGAGCGAGTTGGTCACGCGCCCGGTCGTCAGGTCGGTGCGCTGGACGTAGAAGTCGTTGAAGTCCCGGAACACCCAGTCGGCACGAACGCTCCCCCGCTGCCCGAGCACGCGGCTGACGCCAGCCGCGTACTCGAGCGCGTTCGGGGAATCGAGCGACTCGCCGATGAACGTGTTCACGCCTGGCACGTCGGCGCTCAAGTACGGCCGGTTCGTCCCGCCGTTGGCATTGAACCAGTCGAAGAGCTGCCGGATGGCCACATCGGGCGTCACCAGCACACCTGCAGGATCGGCATTGATCGCCGGCCCCTGGTAGAACCACTGATACTGTGCCGGGTTGCCCGCCGGGGAGTTCTCCGCGATTCCCGTATTCAGGCCGCTCACGTACCGTGCGAAGTTGCCGCTGATCGACCAGCGTCCGTCGCGCGTCGGATCCCAGACGATCCCCAGACGGTGACTGAGCTGGCTCGAGTCGGACACAGGATTGCCAGCCGCATCCTCGCCCTGGTTGCGGTCCCACCGCAGCCCGAGGTTGAGCGACACGCCGTCGTTGACCCTCCAGGAGTCGTTGACGAAGGCCGCGTGCGTGCGAAGGTCGGTTCCCTCGCTCGAGAGCGCGATTGGATTCCACTGGATGATCGTGGAGTCGTTGCCGAGGAACACCGGGTAGATCGTCTCGCCGCTGATTACCGTGGACGTCCCGAGGATGCGGTAGTCGCTCCCGGACTGGTGGTTGTTGGCGAACCGGTGATCGTTGTAGGAGTCGAAGCCGAACGCGATCGTGTGCACGCCGAGGCGGTCGCTGGACAGGAAGTAGGTGGCTTTCGCCAGCACTTCCGTGTTGTTCCGCTCCTCATCGTCACACACCCCGCAGAAGGTCGCCGCCCAGTACCGGAACGAGGTGCCTCCGCGCGACCGATCGATGAGGAGCGTGCCGTCGATGAGGTCGGTCGACTTCGAGCCGGCGCCGGTAATCGAGAAGTGCCGCCGGGAATACTGCCCCTCGAGCGCGAGCTTCGATCCGATCACGCCGTTGTAGTTGAGCGACAGCAGGTCCTGCGGCTGGCCCTGATCGAAGAGGCTGCGGACGTCCATGACGTTCTGGAAGTTGACATTTGTCACCTGCTGCTGAATCTTCATGAACGACCCGCGCACGATCTGCCCGGGGGTCACCGTCAACGTCAGCTTCCCTTCGTACCGCTTCTCGTCGTCAGTCCGCGGGTACGACACGTTGGTCGCAATTGTCTGCCTCGACTGCTCGTCTCTTCGCAGGCGGCCGGCGGTGAAGAACCACAGCTGGTCACGGACGATCGGACCTCCGAGGGTGTATTCGTTGGTCGGGACCGTCTTGTCCAGCTTTGTCTCGGCAAACGGGGTCGTCGTCCGCCAGTTGTCGTTGTTGAACGACAGCCGGTAGGACCCGCTGAAGTCGTTGCCGCCCGACTTGGTGATGGCGTTCACGAGTCCGCCCCCGAAGCGGCCATACTCGGCCGAGATCCCGGACGTCGCGACCGTCGTTTCCTGAATCGCGTCCTCGATGAAGAGGGCGAACGGCTGGCCTCGAAGGTTCTCGGTGATCGCCACGCCGTTCAGGAGGAACAGGCTGTCGTAGGCCATCGCGCCGGCGATCGTGAAGGTGCCGTCACCACCGCTCGTGCCGCCAGGTCCCGTCATCTTGACGTTGGGCGCCATCAACACGGCCGCGCCGAGGGTGCGGCTCGTCGGCAGCGCCGACAGCAGCTCCTGTCTGAACGTCGTGCCCGTCTGCACGGACTGGGCGAACGACCGCGCGTCGCCGATGACGGTGACTCGCTCGGTGAACTCACCGACTCCCAGCGTGACATCGAGCGGAACGGCCTCGGTGGCGGCCACGCCGACACGCTGTGTCGCGGTCCGGAATCCCATCAGCTCGAACGTCACCGTGTAGTCGCCCGGGGGCAACAGCGACAGCACGTAGTCCCCGAAGCCCGAGGAGACCGCGACGCGCGGGCCCTGAAGACTTCGAGACGTTGCCGTCACCGTCACGCCGGGCAGGACCCCACCGGAGGAGTCGGAGACCCGACCTGAGATCGAACCGGTCGGAACCTGCGCACCGGCCCGAGCGACGGAAAGGATTAGACAAGCGACTGCCAGAGACACCTTGACACGCATGCTTCACCTCTCCCCCATCGAAGCACCACGCGCCTTTGGCGACAATTGTCACCACCCCAATCGGCATGGTGTGGTGTCAACATCTGGAATCAGATGGTGAAATGCGTGAGCAATGGTTCGAGCTGTCTGCGGTCAGTGATGGATATGGGCAGGAACGGACGCTCGCACCAACGTTCGTCCCAGCTGATTCGAGCGCTCCGGGGGTTGCGCGGAGTGTCGATGAGGGTGCGGGCTCACGGTACCGCTCGTCGCAGGTCGCGCGCGACCTGCCGGTCGAGGACTGCCGGTCGAGGACTTGACTTCGCTCCGACGACGATGGCATCGTCGTCGTACGGGCTGGGTGCTCTGGGAGGGTTCTCGGATGAGGAATCTTGCCGTGCCTGAGCCCTTGCGCGAAAAGCTGGCCGACGCGGCCTCCGCTTCGCTGATGGACATGTTTGCTGACGCCCACACGATTGCCACGGAGAGCTTCGAGCGCCGGCTCGGTCAGGAGGTGTCGGCACTGCGTCTCGACATCGCGAACCTGCGCGCCGACCTGCTGAAGTGGTCGTTCCTCTTCTGGATCGGCCAGCTTGCGGCGGTCGCTGGCCTCATCAGTCTCCTCCTGCGCACGGTCAATTGATCGACGCGGTCGCCGGTTTCGACCGGCGCGTCGTCACCGCACGTAGAGGGCGAGCCGCGGGAACGCAAACCGCCCCGCGACGTCGTCGATGATGTTCACCTGGCAGGTGTAGAGTCCGGGCTTGAACGCGTCGGCCGGCACCTCGAACTGGAAGAGCGCCGCGCGGCGGTCGGCGACATCGAGGTCGGAGCGCTCCACGAGCGGCGTCTCGAACACCTTCACCGCCCCGCGATAGAAAGCAAGGCTCGTCTTGAGCAGTGCCACTCCGTCTTCGCCGGCCTGTGGCTCGTAGACCTCGTAGTAGAAATACATCTTCTGATTGCGGTCCACCACGTGCGTGAGGCTCGGCAGCAGTTCGACGCCCTCGCGCACCAACGGGCTCTCCGAGCGCCGGCCTCCCGCCGGGCGGACCTGCGTGCTGAGCGTGACCGAGCTGACTTTGACCGGGGCCTGCCGCAGGTCGGGCACGAAGACACCTGTCTCGAAGGAGCCCATCCGGCCGTCGACGTTCTCACGTACGACGACCTTCACCGCGAAGCGGCCAGGGGGCAGCGTGAGACCTGACTGATAGAGGACCTGCTGGGCGGCCAGTCCCGCGGTGGAATCGGCGGCCAGGTCGATCGTCTCGCGCATCCGTCCGACAGACCGTCCCTGCTCGTCGCGAATGAGCCCCATGACGTCGAGCGTCTTTCCCTCGGGTGCGTCGCGAAGGGCGGAACCCGGCACGGCAACCGACAGCGGCACGTAGTAGCGATCCGGCGCCAGCCGGAACCAGCCGGCCGAGACCACGACCGGGAGATCGGTCGCCGACACGGGCGAGGTGAGCTGCTCCTGCAACTGGCGCTCGCGGTCCTGTCTTCCGGTGTGGCTGAAATCCCGCTCGGCGTAGTAGCCGGCGCGGTGCTCGACGCGCAGGCCGGGCTTCTTCACCCGGACCGAGATCCTCCGGAAGCGTCCGTCCTTCACGGTATTCGTGCTGTTGTAGCCAAGCAGGTAGTAAATCGAGCTGTCGCGCTGCACCTGTGTGAATGCATCGCCGAAGTCGTTGGTGTCGGTGAAGGCGCGTCCGCCCGTATCGGAGGCCAGCGTCTGCAGGGTCTCTTGAGACGCGAACAGGCGGTCGAACTGCTGGCTGACTCCCCGTCCGGAGAACGCGCCCACGCCGCGCGCGCTCGGGCGCGACGCGTCGCCGCCGGGCACCATCGCCTGCAGCCCGCGCGTATCGACCGGATAGAGCGCCACGTTGGCGCGGACGGCCGCGCTCGTCGCCGCTCGCAGTTCCACCTGATTGTCGCCACCGCTCCGCGACATCCCACCGCTGAAGTAGAGCACGGACTTCTTCTGCTCGACCGTGGCTAGCATGTCGGCCAGCGTCCGAATGGCGCGAAGGCGGGCGTCGTTGTTGAAAAGGTCGAATTCGGTGCTGGCGGCCGTCGCCGCCTCGCCTCCCGCGGCCGCCGCTTCGTCGGTGGCGGCGGTCTCGGCAGCCGGCGTCTCGAATGCCACGCCGTCCACGGCAGTGAACTCGGCCAGCGCTTCTTTTACCTGCTGAGGGTCGCTCGTGAAATCGGCAATCACGTTCAGCGTCGTATCGACCGTCGCCACGGCCACAAGATCCGCCTCGGCCATCTGTTCGTCGACGTACTCCACAGCAGCTTTGCCGGCGCGCTCGAGCTCCTCCGGCTGCATGGAGCTGAGGTCGAACAACAGGACGATGAGCCGACGTCCGGCAAGGTCCTCACGCCTGATTGGGGCGGGTGGGGCAGATGGGGCGAG
>Ga0209640_10000911_pt1 | contig 24050 bp, 23 predicted proteins | sample RifCSP10_1_FD_184018 | JGI IMG/M metagenome (GOLD analysis project Ga0209640, IMG submission 184018) | Soil microbial communities from Rifle, Colorado - Rifle CSP2_sed 10_1 (SPAdes) (version 2) | ecosystem: Environmental > Terrestrial > Deep subsurface > Rock core/Sediment | place: Rifle... | reverse complement strand
GTCGTCTTCCCGTGGTCGACATGGCCTATCGTGCCTACATTTACATGCGGTTTCGTTCGATCGAATTTTTCTTTGGACATCTATGGATCCTCTTTCAATTTCAGCGACGTTAGTTGATAAATAGAATTCTATAAGTAACCATAACACTCTATAGTATACGTATATGTAAATATCATGGAGCCCATAACCGGATTTGAACCGGTGACCTCTTCCTTACCAAGGAAGTGCTCTACCGCCTGAGCTATATGGGCAAACAAACTTAGGCTTGGAACTTAGGCTTGATACGTCATGCCCAAGACAATCGCAGTATCCAATCAGTTCCACTTGCACACTGGCTGGTTGCCTTCCATAATTCTTATCGCGTTTCGTACTGTATTTTTCGTACTGTATTTTTCGTAAAGTATTGTTGTAAAACTGTGCGATACCGGCGCCTTTACCCAATAGCTGGAGCGGGTGATGGGAATCGAACCCACGCCATCAGCTTGGAAGGCTGAGGTTCTACCATTGAACTACACCCGCCTGTATCCGCCTGTCGTACAACCACCGCTCTTAGACATATATGCTGTTACTCTTGGCTATGGCTATAATATGTATAAGAAATGGTGGAGGGGGGTGGATTCGAACCACCGAAGGCTGAGCCGTCAGATTTACAGTCTGATCCCTTTGGCCACTCGGGAACCCCTCCCAAAAAGCAAGCGACGTAGTTTGAGTGAAATTAGACCTTATGTCAACAGCTTACGTGACTTGGGCATAAAAACCCCGGTGCTGGTACATTACTCAAACCGAAACAACTACATAGTACGTTTGACTGCCTGGCGCACAGCTAACACATCTCGCTAAGTACTTGATTTTTGATTCCACAGACCGGTTCGGGTGCGGTTTCTGCGTTATGATGGCGCGCTTGTTTTAATCAGGGACGATAGCCCTTGCTTTAGAAACCCGATTTCACGTCGCGCGGCGCTTGCTAACACCGGGAAAATCAGGTCCAAACCAGTAGCAAGCTTACAAGAGGCAAGATTATGTCGATAATTGACCAAGACGCATTCATCGCCAGTATTCGCGATGGTTTTCAGTACATCTCCTATTATCATCCGCCGGATTTTATTCAGGCGTTAAACGAAGCGTACCAGCGCGAAGCCGCGCCCGCCGCCAAAACAGCGATCGCCCAGCTTCTTATCAACTCCAAAATGTGCGCCTTGGGACACCGCCCTATTTGCCAGGATACCGGCATCGCGGTGGTCTTTCTGGATATCGGCATGGATGTGCGCTGGAATGCGCAGTTGAGCATTGAGGACATGGTCAACGAAGGTGTGCGGCAAGCCTATACCGACCCGGATAATCCGCTGCGCGCCTCGGTGATGAACGACCCGGCCGGCAAACGAGACAACACCGGCGATAACACACCCGCGGTGATTCATATGAACGTTGTGCCAGGCGACAAGGTCGATGTCATCCTGGCCGCCAAGGGTGGCGGGTCGGAAAACAAGGCCCGCTTTACCATACTCAATCCCAGCGACGATATCCTGGAGTGGGTGGTGGATACCGTGCCCGGCATGGGCGCGGGCTGGTGCCCGCCGGGTATTTTAGGCATTGGTATTGGCGGCACTCCGGAAAAAGCCATGCTGCTCGCGAAGCGAGCCATGATGCAACCCATCGACATGCATCGCTTGCAGCAGCAAAAATCCAAGACCGGCATCGAAAAATTGCGTCTTGATATCTACAACGCCGTTAACCGCCTGGGCATCGGCGCTCAGGGCCTGGGCGGACTCACCACGGTATTGGATGTAAAAATTCTGGACTACCCCACCCACGCCGCATCCAAACCAGTAGCCATGATTCCCAACTGCGCCGCGACACGGCATATTCACTTTACGCTGGATGGCCAGGGCGCCGTCGATTTACCCGCACCCGACCTCGCGCAGTGGCCGGACATCGCCGAGCAGTTCGACACCTCCGCGCGCAAAGTCAATCTCAATAGCCTCAGTAAATCCGCTATCGCCCAGTGGAAACCCGGGGAAACCCTGTTGATTTCCGGCAAAATCCTCACCGGACGGGACGCCGCGCACAAACGCATCGTTGAGCTGATCGATAAGGGGCAAGCATTGCCCGCCGGCGTGGATTTTCACAATCGTTTTATTTATTACGTGGGACCGGTTGATGCGGTGCGCGATGAAGTCGTCGGTCCGGCCGGCCCCACCACCGCCACACGCATGGATAAATTCACGGAAAAAATGCTGGCGCAGACCGGCTTGATCGGCATGATCGGCAAGGCGGAGCGCGGTCCCGCCGCCATTGAATCCATCCGCAAACACGGCGCGGTGTATTTAATCGCGACCGGCGGCGCCGCGTATCTGGTATCGAAATCCATCCGCAGCGCCAAGGTCATCGCGTTCGAGGAAATGGGCATGGAGGCGATTTACGAATTCGAGGTTGAAAACATGCCCGTGACGGTGGCGGTGGACAGCCGGGGGGAATCCGTGCATAACACCGGCCCGGCACACTGGCGGCAACAGATCGCGGGCATTCCAGTGGTTCAAGAATAATTTTAGCTAACGTCATTAATCCAATAGCATGATGTCACTTATCGCCATGCTGTTCCGGCGCGGACTTTCCGGGTACCGCATGCTTTCCCCCTTCATGACTGAGATACAAGGCCAGGCCGATCGGGGCGATGCCAGCCGCCAGGTAGAGCAGATCTAACGGGCTATCAAATTCATGCTGATCGCATTTTCAAAGAAGCGCACGATCAGGATCATCAGAATCACTTTCGCCAGACGTGTCTTCAAGTCATCCAGGCTATTGATGATCAGCACGTTGGATGCCATACCATGTTCGTCGTCTTTATTTACAACATCGATCCGGCTGATGAACAGTTCATACAATCCCAGGGCGAATATCAGCAATACCGCCGCCAACAAATAGCCGTCGATAATTTCCACCACATGGGTAATCGTTTCCGCGCGCGGCCGTATCCAACTCCGGCGAGGAGCAACAGATTAGATGTGTCGCCATTCAGCAGCGGCTAATTCGCGCCTGCCAGGGGCTTACTGTTATTTTGAAACTGCCGGATGGTTTGTTCAAAGGATTGCGCTTGCAGCGGCACACTAAAGTAAAAACCCTGATAGTTGGCGCAACCCTTGCGCTGTAAAAACTCGAACTCTTCCCGGGTTTCCACGCCTTCCGCAATGACATCCAAATTCAGATGCTCCGCCATGGCAATAATGGTTTCCACAATGACAGCATCGTTGACGTCGCGCGATATATCCCTGATAAACGTCTTGTCGATCTTGATTTGATCAAATGGCAATCGTTTCAGATAGGACAGCGAGGAAAAACCGGTACCGAAGTCATCCATTGAAAAAGACACGCCAAGCTCTTTTAATTCATTCATTTTAGTAACGACGTCCAGCAAATCATGTAGCAGCACACTCTCGGTAATTTCCAGCTTCAGGCAATGGGGAGAAATAGTATGCGCGGCAAGTATGCTGGCAATAACCGCGACAAAATCGTCTTGCTGGATTTGCCGGGCACTCACATTAATGGATATGTATTCGCGGCCGGAAAACAACCCGCTGTTCAGCCACTCGATATACTGCTTTATGGCCGTTTCCATAACCCACACCCCCATAGGCTGGATCAGGTTGGTTTCTTCCGCCAGCGCGATAAAATCGTTTGGCCCCACAATACCGCCCGTGGGATGATTCCAACGCAACAGGGCTTCCACTCCCACAAGTTCACTCCGATTATTGTATTGCGGCTGGTAATAGAGTTCCAATTCATTATTACTAAACGCCTCGCGCAGCTCTTTTTCCAGCTGGAGCCGTTGATCCGCTTCCGTCTGCATGCCGGACTGATAAAAACAAAGCGCGTTACGGCCTTTATCTTTCGCACGGTACATCGCGGCATCCGCGTGTTTTAATACATCATCCGCGGACTCGTAAGCGGACGGAAACAGTGTAATACCCATACTGGACGTGAAGTTGAAGCTGTGGCCTTCCAGCTGGTAGGGCCGGGAAATCGCCACCTGGATTTTTTTGGCGATAGCGTTGGCCGTCGCCGTTGCGGACTTTTCATTGGAACCCAGGTTGGAAAGTAACACTACAAATTCATCCCCCCCAAGACGGGAGACCGTGTCTTCCACTCGCACGTGATTCGTCAGCCGCTTGGCCATTTGTTGTAGCAGGGAATCCCCCACGGCATGCCCCATAGAGTCGTTCAGGATTTTGAAATGATCCAGGTCCAGAAATAGTAATGCGCCATAATCCTGCCGCCGCCGTGCGGCGGACAATTCCTGGTTTAAGCGATCCAGCATCATGCGCCGGTTAGGCAAGTTCGTCAGCGCATCATAGAAAGCATGATGTTCGATCACAGCCTGGGTTTGTTTGCGTTCGGTAATATCCTGAAAGGTTGCCACATAATGCGTGACCTCAGCGGCATGGTTTTTCACCGCGGTGATGGTTTGCCACTCGGGGTAAACCTCACCGTTCTTACGCTTGTTCCAGATTTCACCTTCCCACTTGCCGGTGGTTTTAATGGTATGCCAGAGTTTTTCGTAGAACTCCTTACCATGATGACCGGATTGCAGCATTTTGGGATTATTGCCAACCGCTTCCTCTGCGGTATACCCGGTTATCTGGGTAAACGCCGGGTTCACGCGCAAAATAGTCCCGTCAACGCGGGTGATCAATATCGCCGTATGGGTTTCGAACGCCGTTGCGGTCAGTTGCAATTCCTGTTCTTTTTGTTTGCTTAAGGTAATGTCGCGCACGATACAGGTTAAGACTTCACGGTTTGACAGGCGGGTGCGGCTTATCAGCAATTCCAGGGGAAAGCATGATCCGTCAGCGCGGATCCCTTCCATTTCTTGCGCAAATCGTGGCGGTGTTGCGGCGTTTTGAACTTCGGTGTCATGGATAAATCGCGCGACACTCGGCTGTCCCTGGGCGCTGAAAAGTTCCGTTAGATTTTTGGTTAACACCTCGTTTTCCCGGCAAGCAAAGATCTGTTCCGCCATGGGATTCATGGCTTCAATGTTGCCATCCGCATTGCAAACCACAACCCCATCAGCGATGCTATCCAGCACCGCGGCATAGCGGCTTTCGCTTTCCGCCAAGCTGTTGCGCAGCTGCCGGTTGGCCGTAACCTGCCTGATCAGGCAGGTTAGCAACGCCGGTGATAGGTCTTTGCGCTGGATGGCTTCAATGCATTGAGCGGCGAGTGATTGCAACGCCGGTGACGTAATTTCAGTTGCGGATATCATGACCAGCGGCGCTGCCAACCGGGTCAGCGGCGTAACGCTGCCCTGCGGGAGTCCGGCTTGACCCGTGACGCTAAGGAAAACAATATCAAACTGATGACTTTCATGATCAATCTCCGGCAATCCATCGCTGAAACTGTATGAAACAAGAGTGCAGACCGCGAGCGCAGGGTGTTTAAATAACTCAGCCAGCTCCACCGCTGCCTGCTGATTTTCGCCAATAATTAACACACAGGCGGCAACGGCTGCTGGTTTTTTCATGGGCACAACCGGTATCCCCTTGTGCATGCGGCGTTACTCGTTCCTTTGGCGACTCGTAACTTCATCGATTCAGCACGCCACCATCGCATGGCCAGCATGCGATGGTGGCATAGCAACATTGCGGCATTCTCAGATAACCCTGGAACGCTTACTGCTCTTAGCGGTTTTGTCGGCTAATAACTTGAATTAACTGTATCCGTGGTGATTGGCGGCGACGCGGCTAGCAGTGATACAGACGCTCATTCACGCTCTCGTTGAAATCGCGGCTTTCGATTCGCCTGCTCCCGATAAAATCCTGGTACATTTTCTTTGCACAATAGGTGCCCGAATTGCTGGGTTATTCCCGGCGTCAGGCGTTAACTGACCTATAGGATGTCTGTGCCAGGTTGTTTCGGTTGGTTGCCGTAGCCATGCTGGGTCGTCGCGACACCCAGGACCGAGGTGCGAAACATCAAATTCTGTTTCGATGTTTTTGATTTTGGATTCGGCACTAATTAGACGGCCGTCGCGGGGACAGTCACGGGGACAATAGTTAGGGGGAGGTTGGCCGGTTTGCGTCTTTTTGCGCCTGCAATGCTTCATTACGCGCCTGAACAGCGATAGAACGCGCTTTCTTGTACTCGCCGTTTTCCAGGGAGGTCTCGGCTTCTTTCAGCAAGGTTTCCGCCTTGTTCAGGCTGGAAACCGCGTGGGTTTGCGCGCCGGCTTCCCTGGCCGCCTGTATCGCCTGGCGGGCGTCACTCATCTCCTGTACAGGCGCCGCTGCGCAACTGATTAACAGCATTAGCGCCCCAGGGATTAACAGAAAAGGTATAAACTTGCGGCTTATGGTCATAATAACCCTGTAATTACTGCAATTGCTGTGTGTTATTTGCAACCAACCTAGCATCGGCATTATAGACTGTCAAGGCAATAAAATTTTCCACCCTTGAAAGAAACGCCGGGTTAAAATCGGCCCTCCATGAGAGAAAATAAGCTATGGCTGTTACCATTTATCACAATCCGCGCTGTTCCAAATCACGCCAGACCTTGCAGTTGCTGAAAGACAACAAGGTTAAACCGGTGGTTGTGGATTATTTGGAAACACCGCCATCAAAAGCGGAACTCAAGCGTATTCTGAAAATGCTCAATATGAAGCCTCGCGCCCTGTTGCGCAGGAACGAATCAGAATATAAGGCACTGGGACTGGATGACAGCGCGGTTACCGACGAGCAGATTATCGATGCGATATTGGCTCACCCCAGACTCATGGAACGTCCGATCGTGGTAACAGGCAATCAAGCGGCACTGGGCCGTCCCCCGGAAAACGTCCTGGAAATTTTGTGAGCGAAGACAAGCCAAGTGATTGAAATTTTAGTGCTCTATTACAGCCGGCATGGTTCCATCGCCGAAATGGCCAAGCGAGTGGCGCGGGGAATAGAATCCGTAACAGGCGTCCAGGCGCGAATCCGCTCCGTTCCACCGGTATCGGCCGTGTGCGAAGCAACGCAAGGCACAGTGCCGGATAAAGGCGCCCCCTACGTCAGCCACGACGATCTTAAAGCCTGCGCCGCCATTGCCATGGGCAGCCCGGCCCGTTTCGGTAACATGGCCGCGCCGCTAAAATACTTTCTCGAAACCACCGGTTCACTCTGGCTATCGGGAACACTGGCCGGCAAACCGGCCGCCGTGTTTACCTCCTCATCATCCATGCACGGTGGCCAGGAAGCCACATTGCTCTCCATGATGGTGCCACTCTTACATCATGGCGCCATTATTGTAGGCCTGCCCTATACCGATCCTGATTTGCTGAATACCTCCAGCGGTGGAACGCCCTATGGTGCGAGCCATGTGGCGGGCGCCGGCAATGATTTACCCCTCACGGATACGGAACAACGCCTGTGCGCCGCGCTGGGCAAACGCCTGGCGACCATTACTGTGGCGCTGAACCAGCGGTGACTATCAGCGCTTATCAGCGGCAAGCGGTCCTGCTTGTGTCAACCGCGTCACAAAACACCCGCGCTTACATCGAAACGCCCCCTGCCATAAATTATCATTTTTATGCCACCTCAGCGCCTTTGTCGTGGTGTTTAATCTCCATTACATCCACATCAAACTGACGATTGAGGAAATGCACCATGCCGACGCGTCCCGAAAATAACATCATTTCCGGCAGCAACTCGCCAAGCGCCAGTGTTTCCCGGCTTGCGAAAAGCGCACTCTGGGGATTTTGCCTCAACAGCAACGAACACATTGTCGCAACCCACCAGGAACTTGCAGTATTGCGCCGTTGCGCCACCCTGGCGTGCAGCAAGCCCGGTCAAATCGTTCATGTCATAGCGCGTGGCAAAGCCCAACACACCCAATTCATTGTCAATACCTTAAGGCATTTTGGTGTTTCCTGCGGCCAAATCCAGGTGCGCGCCGCAGCGCAAAACGAGATCACAGCGGATGGAATCTGGTTATTCGTGGAAAACCGCCAGGCGGTGTGTTAATTGACAGGCTAGTCGCGGCCTCGCTAGAGGTGCCGGCGCAGAAAGGGAATCGTCAAACGCCTTTGTTCAATCAGCGATGCGCGATCGAGCCTGTCCAGCAGCGCCAACAATTCACGCAGATCACGGCTGTGCCGGTTCAGTAGAAAACGGCCGGCATCCTCGTTCAACTCCAGGCCGCGCAAAGCCGCCCGGTTTTGCAGCACCACCAGCTTTTGATCATCGTTCAACGGCTTGAGCTGCAACACCAAGCCCCCTCCCAGGCGCGATTTTAAATCCGGTAATTGCAGGTTTAACTGTGCCGGCGGCGCGATACCGGTAACCACCAGGGGTGTTCTGCAATCATAAGCGCGATTATAAAAATGAAACAGGCCTTCTTCCCATACCGAATCAGCCGCAAGCAGGTGGATATCATCAACGCAGACCAGCGATAATCGCTCCAAGCCTTCGAGCATTGACGGCGCGTATTGATCCCTGTTATGCAACGCCAGCATCGCCACGGGTTTTTGTTGATCGGCACAGGAGCGGCACAAAGCCTGCGACAAATGCGTCTTGCCCGATCCTTCCCTGCCCCAGAGATAAATAAACCGTTCGCCGGACTTATGCCCCAGCGCCTGTATGGCCTTGATCGCTTCCGCGTTTTCTCCAATAACAAACGTATCGAAGCGGCTTTCGTGATCAAAGATAAAACGAAGTGGGATTTGCTGTTGCATAACGAAAAATGTTACCCAACCAAAGACAATGCGGAAAATCGTCAATGGCGGTATTGACTATTCGGCTCCCTCGGTGACTTCCCCGGTTTTTGGCTTCCCATATACATCACTTTCCGTATAGACACCATAGACATAACGCAGCACAACAACAACCACCGCCGCCACCGGCAAGGCAATCAATATGCCGACGAAGCCAAAGAGTTGCCCGCCGGCCATAACGGCGAATATCACGGCCACGGGATGCAACCCAATTTTATCCCCCACCAACCACGGCGTCAGAACCATACCCTCCAGCAACTGGCCGATACCGAATACAATGGCAATATACAGCAGATAGACCGGTTCACCGAATTGCATGATTGCCGCGATACCCGCCAGCAGGATTCCCACAATAAAGCCCAGATAAGGCACAAAACTCACCAGCCCCGCGATTATGCCCACCAGTAACGCCAGATCCAGCCCGACGATCCAAAGCCCCGTGGTGTACACCGCGCCCAACGCCGCCATCACCGTTAACTGACCCCGCAAAAACTGCCCGAGTACCGCATCGGATTCTTTCGCCAGTCTGCTGACTACCGGTTCCTGTTGACGGGGAATGAGATGATGAATCCTGTCCACCAGCAAGTCCCAGTCCCGCAACAAATAAAACGTCACAACAGGCACCAGCACCAGGTTAGCCAACATCGCGACTGCCGCAGCACCGGATTGGGTGATCACGCCCATCACTCGGCTCGCTACTCCGCCCATATCGCGCCAGTGAGAGGCAATACCCTGCTTGACAGCCTCCGTATTCAATAATACTGCGTCAATATTAAATTTGTCGCGTAAAAATGGCGCCACGGTATTCTGCAGCCAATCGATATACACGGGAATATTGGCCACCAGCCTGGCAATTTGTTGTTCTATCAGCGGCAACAGCACCAACGGTAAGCACAGGATAACCAGCAGGAATACTAGAAACACCACGATTACCGCGGCTGTACGCGATAATTTGCTGGCTTCCAGCCGGTCCACGAGGGGATCACCGAGGTAAGCGAACAAGGCGCCGAGCAGAAATGGCGTCAGCACCGGAGCCAGTAAATAGATGAGTATGCCTGTTGCGGCGACGCCCGCGAAAAACCACTTGGTAGATAAACTGGTCATTTGATTGCGATGTTTATTCTAAGTTATTTTCAAGTTATTCCGACGTTGACCTTTTGGCAACCATCGCTCGCCGGCCCCACACCCAGACATAATTGATTCCACTCACCAGGGTGGTTACGGCAACAGTAAAGATTAACGTATTAATCAGCCAGCCCGGCAACGAATACGCGCCCAGGGAAAATACCACGGCCAGAACCAGCATAATCTGAAAAAACGTATTGGTTTTACTCATCCACGTTGGCATCATGTCGTATTCGCCGATTAATTCATGGTAAGCAATCGCGCCCACGACAATCACCACATCACGAAACATGACCGCAATGACCAGCCACATCGGTATTTCGTGCAGCCATCCCAGTGCAAGATAAGAGAAGACCAGCAGTAACTTATCCGCCAACGGATCAAGTATGCTGCCAAGGCGGGATGTCCAGTTATTCCGCGTCGCCAGATATCCGTCCAGTGCGTCGGAAAACCCGGCCACAAAAAACAGCACCAGGGCATAACTGAATTCTCGCTCCAGTAAAAAATAGACAACCGGTATTACCAGCGCAATCCGCAACAGGCTAATGATATTGGGAATATCACGCGGCGTCACGGCAACAGGCGATAGATGTGCGAAGTCGTCGGTACTGTTTCCTGGATCTGGATCGGTTGGCCGCCTTCCAACCCCTCCAGCCGATTACCGGCGGGGTTACCGCGATCAGCAGGTGTTCCGACCGTGGCCAATACATTACCCAGGCTAATAGTCTGCACCAGCCCTTTGGAGTTACCGCGAATGTCGAGCCGGAAAGTTACGCTGTTTCTATCCACATGCGAGGCATAAAAACCCTTCACTTGCTCCAGCGACTGCAGGTATTTGTTAACACGCGCGAATTGTTCCAGCGTCTTGACATCAACAATTGCGATATTAAACACACTAGGCGCGCTGTCGTCATAGACCTGCGCATAACGGGAACCCAGAATTTCCAGGGTGCCCAAAACCCCGGTATCCAGTAATTGATTGACCGAAGCGCTTTGAGCGTTCCAGCTTAGGCCTTGCCCTCCTTCATACAGGACCCAACGGCCTTGCCAACTATCATTGGCGCTGAGGTTCATTTTCCCGACCAGAATGGCTTCCGCCTGGTAACGGTGGGAGGCTTGAAAAACCGGTTCCTGATTGTTGTTCCACACATCCGCAAAGCTCAGTTTTTGCTGGTCCTCGGTATCCAGCAACGGAAGCACCACAGCCACGCCGCGGCGCTTTGCATCATTGTCCAGCGCGAATCGAATTTCTTCCTGGGAATTACTGCCGATCAGAAACCTCGCGCCATCCTGTTCCACCGCCAGCCAAACCAGGGTCGTGGGGCGGGTACGGCCCCACACCGGCAAATTATTCTTTTGCAATAATTTATTGACCGCTTGTTCGTCAAAGCGCATCTTGATGAGCTGTGAACCCTGAACCGCTTCAGTACTCAAGTAACCCTTGTCGGGAATTTTCAAATACTGGTATTGTTGTACATAGTTTCCGGATTTTTCCACTGCGGTCATAATATCGGGTAAGGTTCCCACATCCGGGCGTCCACTGACTTTAGCCAATACCTCGACCAACGCATTTTTCATGGCTTCATCGCGTTGCTCTTTGGATTGGTTGCGAACCAGTTTTTCGGATTCGTACAAACCCTGAACAACGGCGGCATGAGCGCCGGAAATCCACAACAGGAATAAAACAGCGGGTAAAAATTTGTCAAATTTGAAGGTTTTCATAATACAATTCACGCTCAGCGACAGGATATCGGATGTCAAGAATTCATGGACTCACTTAACCACTACCAGACAGTAAGATTACGCGTTTTTTAAGGATGTGCACAATATGAATTCCACGGACCAAACCTCAAAACCATCACTCAGTTACAAAGAAGCCGGCGTCGATATCGACGCGGGTAACGAACTGGTGAATAGAATCAAACCCTATGCCGCCAGAACCAGTCGTCCCGGGGTTTTGGCCGGTCTGGGCGGATTTGGTTCCTTGTTCGAACTGCCAGTCGAACGATATCGCCAGCCGGTACTTGTGTCCAGTACCGATGGCGTCGGCACTAAATTAAAACTGGCCATGACCATGGGGTCCCACGACACCATCGGCATCGACCTGGTCGCGATGTGCGTCAATGACCTGGTGGTGCAGGGCGCGGAACCGCTGTTTTTTCTCGATTATTACGCAACCGGAAAACTGCACGTCGACGTCGCCGCCACGGTTATTAAAGGCATTGCCGCGGGTTGCGAACAGGCCGGCGCGGCCCTGGTGGGCGGCGAAACCGCCGAAATGCCCGGCATTTACCAGATGGACGACTATGATCTCGCCGGCTTTGCGGTGGGTGTTGTGGAAAAAGACGCCATTATCGATGGCCGGAACGTCACCCCGGGTGACGCCGTGATCGGCCTGCAATCCTCGGGCGCGCATTCCAATGGCTATTCCCTGATTCGCAAAATTATCGACGTCACCAACGCGGATTTATTGGGGCGTTTTGCCGGAAAAACCCTGGGTGAAGTATTGGTAGAGCCAACAAGAATTTACGTCAAACCACTGCTATCACTGCTGAGCAAAGTGCAAGTGCATGCGATGGCCCATATCACGGGCGGTGGCTTGTTAGAGAACGTGCCGCGCGTCCTCCCGGATAATTGCGTCGCGCGCCTCGAAAAGAACAGCTGGAAACAGCCGAAAATCTTTCAATGGATACGGGAAAACGGCAATGTGGAAGAATCGGAAATGTTGCGCACCTTCAATTGCGGCGTAGGCATGGTGGTCATTGTTAAAGCCGAAGACGCTACGAAAACCATCCAGCATTTAAACAAACAAGGTGAAACCGCTTTTTTGATTGGCCAGATAACCGCACGATCCGGCAACCAGGAACAAGTCATCGTTGAATAATGTAAAACGTGCGGGCAATGGCTTATCGCCACGTTCGATGCTGCCGGCCATCTTGACCGTACGCTGATTCCGGCATTTGACCGGCGTAACTTCCTACAAAAGGCACGTTAATAAATTTATCGATGAACCCGCCGCGCATATCCCGTAACAAGATGCTCGTCGTGGTGTTGATCTCCGGCAATGGCAGTAATTTACAAGCGATTATTGACGCGATCCAAAGGGGGTTGCTGCCTGCGGAAATCCGCGCCGTTATCAGCAGCCGCGCGGACGCTTACGGATTGACGCGCGCAAAAACCGCCGGCATTCCCACTGAAGTATTGCCAGCCAACAACACGCTGTCCCGTGAAGATTACGATCGCGCGTTGCAGGATAAAATCGACCAGCATCAGCCGCAACTGGTGATCCTGGCGGGTTTTATGCGGATTCTGTCGAATAATTTTGTCAATCACTATTTGGGTAAACTCATCAATATCCATCCGTCCTTGTTACCGAAATATCGCGGTCTCAATACCCACCAGCAAGCCATCGATGCGAACGAAACAATACATGGCGCAACCGTGCATTTCGTTACGCCGGAGCTGGATAGCGGACCGGCTATCGCCCAAGTGAAAGTGCCGGTATTGGCAAACGATACGGCGGAAACGCTCGCCCAGCGCGTATTACAGCAGGAACATTACCTCTACCCTCTGGCGATTCGATGGTTTGCGCAATCGCGGCTGGAATACCGCAATGGCCAGGTTTATCTGGATAATCAACTGCTGTCACAACCCGTGCAATTCCTCGCGGAACCCGGCACGGACACGCGAGCCTAATTGCGATAACGCCGATCGTTCGATTTTCACTTACCAGCCAACCATCAGAAAGTTGCAAATTTTTGTAGTCAACCACTCGCCATCAAGGTTTGATTAGTTAATACTTAACCGATGAGGTTTCAAAGGACTTTTTGTGGGTGACATCGAATCACAAGGATTAATCCGGAATGACGGCGGCGACAACCAGCCACGCATCGCGCACAGCTCGTGGCGCGTTAAGCTATGGCTGATCTTTACTATTACCATCACTTTTAGCCACACAACGCCGGGCGGCCAAACTCCAACGCCCTTCATGGCGCATTACCAGGTGACGAAAGGCGCAATGTCCGTGGGAAGCACCACGCGAGCTCTGCAGGATAAAGGTAATGGCAACTTTATTTTCGAGTCCATCACCAAACCCGGAGGTATTGCCAAACTTTTTACCCGGGGCAAAGTCGTGGAACGCAGTTATTGGCGCTGGCAGGAGAACAGCCTGATCCCCCAGGAATACACCTATATGAACAGCAGTGAACAAAAACGTGATGTGAAAATGGTTTTTAACTGGCAGAACCTGGAAGTCACCAACATCATCAATGGCGACCCCTGGACCATGCAGCTGGAAGACAGCACCCTGGACAAACTGCTTTATCAACTCGCCATTATGTATGACTTGAACGCCGGCAAAGACAGCCTCAGTTACAAGGTGGCCGACGGCGGCACGATGAAACTTTATGAAGTCGTTATTAGCGGAACAGAAAGATTATCACTCGATATCGGGGTGTTTGATACCATCAAGGTGGTCATTTCGAAAAACAACCGGCAAACCACGCTCTGGTGCGCGAAGGCTTTACAGTATCTTCCAGTACGCATCGAACAGCAAAAAGACGATGACGGACCGGTCACCGCCAACCTGATTGAACTCAAGGGCATACCGCTCCCCAGCCGTCAACCAGGCGCCGCGCCAGACCCAAGCCAGCCCAAGCCGCCCTAGGCTTTCGGCAGTGTGACGCCCTTCTGTCCCTGATACTTACCGCCGCGGTCCTTGTAGGATGTTTCACACACTTCGTCGGATTCCAGGAACAATACCTGGGCAACACCTTCGTTAGCGTAGATTCTCGCTGGCAAGGGTGTGGTATTGGAAAACTCCAGCGTCACATGGCCTTCCCATTCGGGTTCCAGCGGCGTCACATTCACGATGATGCCGCAACGGGCATAGGTGGATTTACCCAGACAAATCGTTAGCACATTGCGCGGAATGCGCAGGTATTCCACAGTGCGCGCCAGGGCAAAGGAGTTGGGGGGGATAATGCAAACATCGGCTTTCACATCGACAAAACTATTGGCGTCGAAGTTTTTGGGATCGACAATAGCCGAGTTGATGTTGGTAAAAATTTTAAATTCATCCGCGCAACGGATATCGTAGCCGTAACTGGAGGTACCGTACGATATCAACCGCCCGCGCTGATTTTCCCGCACCTGGCCGGGCTCAAATGGCTCGATCATCGCCTGGGTTTGCGCCATGCGGCGTATCCAGCGATCGGATTTAATACTCATTGAACATTTCCCCGTAAGACCCGTCCCCGTAAAACCCGTCCTTGTAAAACCCGTCCTTGTAAAACCAAAGATGTGCGAACTGCCGCGGCGACTGAGCTTGCTTTATTTATGTTATGCACTTAACTTTGTATGCGAAAGTTGTGTTCGCGACACTAGACACTAGTTGTTTTGTATCACAATATTGGGAAACTTCGCACTATATTCTTTTGCCCGCAGCGACAGCTTGGCGGCGGTCCGGCGCGCGATTTCACGATAAATCTGTGAAATGCGGCTTTCCGGGTCAATCGCAACCGTGGGCTGGCCACTATCGACTTCTTCGCGAATTTTTTTATCCAGGGGCAAGGCGCCCAGAAAATCCACATCGTATTGCTCCGACATGCGCTGACCGCCGCCTTCACCAAAGATATGTTCTTCGTGACCACACTGGCTGCAAATATGGATACTCATGTTTTCGACAATACCCAGTACGTGCACATCCACTTTTTCAAACATCTTGAGCGCCTTGCGGGCATCCAGCAAGGCAATGTCCTGCGGCGTGGTTACAATCACCACACCACTCACGGGCACCTTTTGCGCCAAAGTCAGCTGAATATCGCCGGTACCGGGCGGCAGATCAATGATCAAATAATCTACATCCACCCAGTTGGTATCGTTGAGCAATTGCTCAAGCGCCTGGGTTACCATGGGACCACGCCAAATCATGGGGGTCTCTTCATCAATTAAATATCCAATGGACATGGACTGCACCCCATGCCCCATTAAGGGCTCAAGGCTCTTGCCGTCCTTGGAATCCGGCTTTTGATGCACACCCAGCATGCGCGGCTGGCTGGGGCCATAAATATCCGCGTCCAGAATCCCGACCCGGGCGCCCTCAGCCTTCAGGGCCATGGCGAGGTTCACTGCCGTGGTGGACTTGCCCACACCGCCCTTACCGGACGCGATGGCGATAATATTTCTCACCTGGTTAATGGGTTTGACGCCTTTCTGGGTGGCATGTGTTTCGATCTTGGTGCTGATGTTGACAGTAACATCGGATGCCCCGCCCACGGCGGTAATTAGTTCCTTAAGTTTTGCCGCCAACGTCGCGTGATACCCTTGCGCCGGAAATCCCAATACCACATCCACGTTGACCTTGCCGTTATCGACAGCAATATTCTTGATCGACTTAGCGGTAACGAGATCGGATTCCAAATAGGGATCAATATATTGTTTGATCGCCGCCTGAACCTGGTCACGTGAAATGCTGGACATTGCAATACTCCTTGATATTAACCGATAGTTGAGCCGTTTAATGTTCTTGGATAATCCGCAAAACTATTGTTTATAAACTTGTACTTGGTTCGTCATCGCGCACACCACCTGTGTGGCTCTCTTAATCCTGCCAGTGACTAGCGCGGCATACATTACAAGCAATGATTACTCACTATTTATTACCCATCACGCTGGATCGCGCGTCGGCGCACAGCAAAAGCCCGAACACCCACCCCGGTAAGTGAGTAATAAAATGGGGACAAGTTTACAGGATTTAAACCCTTAACGTAATATTCTTGTATAATCATACAGCTGCCCGGGTTGGACACGGCACGCAGCGAATGCTCAACCGATTGATAAACATAACTACAGGCAGCGGGCGTTTAATGACAGGCGTTTACTACGCTATCGCTCCCGCGGTAATTCTTTAGGTTTTTAACAGTATTGTTAACCGCTTAATCGACAAGTGCATGACACAACATTCTAAAAGAAAAATGCTGGTAACCAGCGCCCTGCCCTATGCCAACGGTGCGATTCATCTCGGCCATATGGTGGAATATATTCAAACGGACATCTGGGTGCGCCATCAAAAAATGCAGGGTATCCAATGCACTTATGTGTGCGCCGATGACGCCCATGGCACGCCCATTATGCTGCGCGCCCAAGCGGAAAACATTAGCCCAGAAGAGCTAGTAGCCCGGGTGCGCAAGGAACACGAAGCCGATTTCGCGGATTTTTTCGTGGCCTTCGACAATTATTACACCACCCACTCCGATGAAAACCGTGAACTTGCCGAGACCATTTATTCCCGCCTGAAACACAACGGCCATATCAGCTCCAGGGTTATTACCCAATTATACGACCCGGTAAAAAACATGTTTTTGCCGGACCGCTTTGTCAAAGGCACCTGTCCCAAGTGCAAAGCGGAAGACCAGTACGGTGATAATTGCGAAGTGTGCGGCAGCACCTACAGTCCGACGGATTTAATTAATCCCAAATCCGCGGTATCCGGCGCCACGCCGATTGAAAAAGAATCCGAGCATTTCTTTTTCAAACTGCCGGATTTTGAAGCCATGCTAAAAACCTGGCTGCATGCCGGGCATTTACAGGATGAAATCGCCAATAAACTGGATGAGTGGTTCGCCGTTGGCTTGCAGGAATGGGACATCTCCCGCGACAGTCCTTATTTTGGTTTTGAAATTCCGGATGCGCCCGGAAAATATTTTTATGTCTGGCTCGATGCGCCCATGGGTTATTTCGCCAGTTTTAAAAACCTGTGCGGCAAGCGGGATGACCTGGATTTCAATGAATACCTGAAACCGGATACCACGACCGAGCTTTACCACTTTATAGGTAAAGACATTATCCGGTTTCACGCGCTATTCTGGCCGGCAGTATTAGCCGGTTCCGGTTACCGCACACCGACGGCGGTATATGCGCATGGTTTCCTGACTATTAACGGGCAAAAAATGTCGAAGTCACGCGGCACTTTTATAAACGCACGCAATTATCTCGATCATTTGAATCCGGAATACCTGCGCTACTATTTCGCCACCAAGTTAAGCAGCCGCATTGATGACCTGGATTTGAACCTGGACGATTTCGCGCTGCGGGTCAATGCCGACCTCGTTGGCAAGGTGGTCAATATTGCCAGCCGCTGCGCCGGCTTTATTAATACGCGTTTCGGCAATACCCTGTCGGTTGAGCTCAGCCACGCGGCGCTATACCAGTCATTCGTTGCTGCCGGCCAAGGCATCATTGAATTATACGAGGCGCGGGAATTTAGCCAGGCCATGCGGGAAATCATGGCGCTGGCCGACAAGGCCAACCAGTTTATTGACGAGCAAAAACCCTGGGTATTAGCCAAAGAACCCGGAAAGGAACCAGCGGTGCAGGACGTTTGCAGCACCGGGCTTAATCTGTTCAAGGTATTAATCACCTATTTAAAACCCGTATTACCGGTTATGGCGCGTAACGTGGAAGATTTTTTAAATATTGAACCGCTGAGCTGGAGCAATTATCAGCCGCCGTTAACGGGCCATAAGATTAACAAGTTCACACCGTTAATGACCCGCGTTGAAGCAGAAAAAATCGACGCCATGTTAAGTGACGCCGCCAGACAGACCGCGGCTGTCAAGCCCCCATCAAACCAACGCGCAACAGGATCAAGCATGGAACCGATTGCCGACACCATACAATATGAGGATTTCGCCAAGCTGGATTTGCGCGTCGCGAAAATCGTGGATGCCAAGGCCGTGGAAGGCGCGGATAAACTGTTGCAGTTAACGCTGGATCTCGGCGGCGAGACCCGCAACGTGTTTGCCGGCATCAAGTCCGCCTATAGTCCGGAAGACCTGATTGGCCGGCATACCGTCATGGTCGCCAACCTGGCGCCGCGTAAAATGCGCTTTGGCGTATCCGAAGGCATGGTATTGGCGGCCGGCCCGGGCGGAAAAGAACTCTGGATTTTACAACCCGATCCGGGCGCGCAACCCGGGATGCGCGTAAAGTAGCGCTGGTGGCTACGGATAGCGGCAAAAAAGTGACGGCAAACTTGTCCCCGCCGTGTAACAATCCGCTTCCATCAGCGCTATCGCTTAGGGTTTATGGATATTCACCATCAATGACATGAAAGAATATTTCCTGATACTGCTATCAACGGTGCTGGTCAACAACTTTGTGTTGGTGCAGTTCCTGGGCTTATGCCCGTTCATGGGCGTATCCCGCAAGCTGGAAACGGCGACCGGCATGGCGCTCGCCACCACCTTCGTATTAACCTTGTCCGCGGCGTGCAGTTACCTGGTTAACGCCTACATCCTGGAGCCGCTGGATATCGTTTATCTGCGCACGATCACGTTCATCCTGGTGATTGCGGTAGTGGTGCAGTTGACGGAAATGTTCGTCCATAAAACCAGCCCGATCCTGTACCGGGTCTTGGGCATTTTTCTGCCGCTCATCACCACCAACTGCGCCGTGCTCGGCGTCGCGCTATTGAATATTCGTCACAACCACTCTTTCATGGAATCGCTGATTTATGGCTTCGGCGCCTCGGTGGGTTTTTCTCTGGTGCTGATTTTATTTGCCGCCATGCGGGAACGCATCACGGTCAGCGATGTGCCGGAAACCTTCAAGGGTCCGGCCATCGCACTGGTGACCGCCGGCCTGATGTCACTGGCATTCATGGGTTTCTCGGGACTGGATTAATGCTCACTGCGATCATTGCACTCGCCGTTCTTGCCGTGATTTTCGGCCTGGCGCTGGGATACGCCGCCGTTCGCTTCAAGGTGGAGGGCGATCCATTGGTGGAAAAAATCGATGCGCTGTTGCCGCAGACCCAATGCGGCCAGTGCACCTATCCCGGCTGCCGGCCCTATGCGGAAGCCATCGCCAAAGGCGAAGCGGATATTAACCAGTGTCCGCCGGGCGGTGAAACCACCATTATCGCGCTAGCGGATTTACTGGGGCGCGACCCCAAACCACTGAACCCTGAGCACGGCGAAGAAAAAGCCAAACGGGTTGCGGTGATAGACGAAGAAATCTGCATTGGCTGCACGCTCTGCATCCAGGCATGCCCGGTCGACGCCATATTGGGCGCGCCCAAGTTAATGCACACCATCATAGAAGATGAATGCACCGGCTGTGATTTGTGCGTGCCACCCTGCCCGGTGGATTGCATTGACATGGTGGAGATCAAGCCTACCCCGGACAACTGGGTCTGGGATTTTCCCAACAAGTTACCGAATCAGCTGGCGGCACTGGCGAATCGCGTCTCTGCCGCCGGCACCGGCGGCTTCCGGGACACATCCAAACACGATGCGGCCGCGAAAAAAACGGGGGCCGGAGCGTGATGCGGCGCCTGTACAATTTTCCCGGCGGCGTGCGCCCCAAGGAACACAAACGCGAGTCCACAGCGGCGCCGGTCGCGCGCGCGCAATTGCCGGATAAAATCATCCTGCCACTGCATCAGCATATCGGCGTGCCGGCCAAACCCGTTGTCAATGCCGGGGACCGCGTGCTTAAAGGCCAGCTGGTCGCGGAAGCCGGCAATAACATCAGCGCGCCGATTCATGCATCGACATCGGGAACCGTGCTGGCTATCGAGGATCACGCGATTCCGCACGCCTCGGGACTGCCGGCGCCTTGCATTATTATTCATACCGACGGCAAGGATGAAGCGATTATCGGTTATGGTAAACCGCGCGATGCCGGCATTTTAACACCCGAACAGCTTCGCCACGCCATAAAGCAAGCCGGCATCGTCGGACTGGGCGGCGCCGGATTTCCCACATACCTTAAACTAGCCAACGAAGGCAAGAAGGTCGGCACGCTGATTCTGAACGGCGTCGAATGCGAGCCTTACATCACCTGCGACCAGATGCTGATGCGCGACCACCCCATAGATATCATTATGGGCTTGATGATCATGCAACGCGCCCTGGGCATCAACCGCGCTATTGTTGCGATCGAGAACAATAAACCCAAAGAACTGGAGCTGATGCAGGAAGCGATTTACGAAGTTGGAACACCTGACATTGAACTGGTCCAGGTACCTACCGTCTATCCCGCGGGTGGCGAAAAACAATTGATCCAGATCCTCACCGGCAAGGAAGTGCCCAGCCAGGGACTGCCCATGGACATTGGAATCGTATGCCACAACGTCGGCACGGCATACGCCATCACCCGCGCTATCGAACACAATGAGCCGTTGATTTCCCGCTATATTACCGTTGCCGGCAGCGTCGCAAAAGCGCAGGTATTGCATGTTCTCGTCGGCACTCCGGTCAGCCACCTGATTGAACAATGCGGAGGCAACCGTAAAACCTTAAGCCGCGTGATAATGGGCGGCCCCATGATGGGCTTTGCACTGCTTGACGATGAAGTGCCGGTGGTAAAAACCACTAATTGCATTCTGGTGAATTCGGTGGTCAGCGATGTGCCGCTGCCCTCGCGCGGGGACTTTGCCTTGCCCTGCATCCGTTGCGGCGCCTGCGCGGAAGCCTGCCCGGCCGGCCTGCTGCCGCAGCAATTATACTGGTATGCGCACGCCAAGGATTTCGATAAAGTGCAGGACTATAACCTGTTTGATTGCATCGAATGCGGTTGCTGCGACTTCGTGTGCCCCAGCCAGATTCCCCTGGTGCAGTATTACCGTTACGCCAAAAGCGCCATCTGGCAGCAGGAAAAAGAAAAAGTCGTTGCCGATATTTCACGGCAGCGGCATGAATTCCACAAATTCCGCCAGGAACGTGAAAAACACGAGCGGGAACTGCGCCACAAGCAAAAACGCCAGGTGGTGGAAGGTCAAAGCACGCAAGATGACAAGAAATCGGCCATACAAGCCGCCATGGAACGGGTGCGGAAAAAACACGAGCACAGTGAGGTATCCCCCAAAAACATTGACAACCTGACTGAACAGCAACAAAAGCTGATCGAAGAAGTTGAAGCACGGCGCAAAAAGAAACTCGAAGAAATTAAACCGGAAAACAACCAATAACACCCACCAACCTGACCCGGATTAACCATGCTATTAAAAACCTCCACCTCGCCGCATGTCCACGGTGACACCACGGTCAGAAAAATGATGGTGCGCGTGTTGCTGGCATTGCTGCCCGCGATGGTTGCCTATTGCTGGTATTTTGGCTGGGGTTTGCTGATTAACATCACCATCGCTGTTGCTACTGCACTGGGTTGTGAATATCTGATGTTAAAACTCCGCCAGCGTCCGGTGAATCCGTTTTTAAGCGATGGCAGCGTGGTGGTTACCGCCGTGCTGTTGGCGTTTTGCCTGCCACCATTAGCGCCCTGGTGGTTAATCATATTAGGCACCGGCTTCGCGGTGGTTATCGCCAAACACTTATATGGCGGGCTGGGTTACAACCCGTTTAATCCCGCGATGGCGGGTTATGTGGTCTTGTTGATTTCCTTCCCCAAGGAAATGACCGTCTGGTTACCGCCATTTATACTGTCCGAGCTGAATTTCTCCTTGATTGATACACTCAACGCGGTTTTTATCGGCGTATACCCCGCCGGTTTCACACTGGATGCGCTGACGGCCGCGACACCGCTGGATCTGGTCAAGACCCAACTGAGTATCGACGTTACCATCGCGGAAACAAGAAACGCCTACGCTATCTTCGGTGATTTTGGCGGCCTTGGATGGGAATGGATCGGCAACTGGGTATTTTTAGGCGGTGTCTGGCTGATTTACAAAAAAGTCATCAGCTGGCATATACCGGTGGCGGTATTGGCTAGCCTGTTCACCATTGCGCTGGTCTTTTACCTGAAAGATGCGGACCATTACGCTTCACCGATGTTTCACGTGTTCAGCGGCGCCGCCATGCTGGGCGCGTTTTTTATCGCCACCGATCCCGTCAGCGCGGCAACCACCCCAATGGGACGTATTGTCTATGGCATCGGTATCGGCATTCTGACTTATGTGATCCGCGTTTGGGGCGGCTATCCGGATGGCATCGGGTTCGCGGTATTGTTAATGAATCTCGCGGCGCCGACCATCGACTACTACACGCAACCGCGCGTGTATGGACATAAACGGAGTTAGCTGTGAACCTGGAAACCTCAGTTGACCGCATATTGGAGAGCATAAGGCGGTGAAGTTGAAGCTAACACAACATATGCTGACAACGGCGATATTACTGGCCGGCTTTGCCATCACCGGAACCGGTCTCGTAGCCTTTGCCTATGAGAAGACCAAGGTCCGCATCGCCCAGTCGGAACGCGAAGCCCTGCTGCGCAGCCTGCACTCCGTCGTTAACCCGGAACATTTCAATAATGATTTATTCAATGACCAGATCTTAGTGACCTCACAACCCTACCTGGGAAGCAAACAGCCGCTGCCCGTATTCCGGGCGCGTAATAACGGCCAACCTTTTGCGGCGGTTATTACCGCGGTTGCGCCTGATGGCTACAATGGCGACATCAAACTTTTGATCGGCATCCGCTATGACGGGTCCATTACCGGCGTGCGCGTCATTGACCATCGGGAAACACCGGGATTGGGCGACTTCATTGAAAGCCGGCGCAGTAACTGGATATTAAGCTTTAGCAATCGAAGTATTGGTAATCCGGAGCAAAAGTACTGGAAAGTCAAACGCGACGGCGGTTATTTCGATCAGCTTACCGGCGCCACCATCACGCCTCGTGCGATTGTCAAGGCAGTGGCGAAAGCATTAGAGTATTATGCGTTAAATAAAGACACGCTGTTCACGGCACCCAGTACAACATTGGCTGATCAACAGTCTAACCAGGCGAAATAGCGCAATGACAGACACCCACCGCAACGGCAGTTTGAAAAAAATCAGTTTCGAAGGACTCTGGCACAATAATTCTGGCCTCGTACAGGTGCTGGGCTTGTGCCCCCTGCTCGCCGTGTCAAATACCGCCGTTAATGCCTTGGGACTGGGCATCGCAACAACCCTGGTATTGGCTGGATCAAATACCGCGGTATCGGCGATCCGCCACATTGTACGCCCGGAATTGCGCATTCCGGTTTTCGTGATGATAATCGCCTGCCTGGTTACCATCGTCGAATACCTCACCAAAGCGTTTTTCTATGACCTGTTTTTAATCCTCGGTATTTTCCTGCCGCTGATTACCACCAACTGTGTGATCATCGCCCGCGCCGAAGCGTTTGCATCCAAGAATCCCTTACCGCATGCTTTCGTGGATGGATTAATGATGGGCCTG
>Ga0209640_10000910_pt1 | contig 24050 bp, 28 predicted proteins | sample RifCSP10_1_FD_184018 | JGI IMG/M metagenome (GOLD analysis project Ga0209640, IMG submission 184018) | Soil microbial communities from Rifle, Colorado - Rifle CSP2_sed 10_1 (SPAdes) (version 2) | ecosystem: Environmental > Terrestrial > Deep subsurface > Rock core/Sediment | place: Rifle... | reverse complement strand
ACCCCGGTATGCATTTTCTGTCTGATTTTTGAAAAATTACCATATATATCTATTAGTTGTGACATTCGTGGCAGAAGCTGTATCTCCTGTCCCTTGGTGATTCTTTTGCAATTTCATACATCCTTTATATCAGAAATCAGGGCTACCGAAAAATTACCCGGATCTGGTCAATGTCCGGGACATTTATAACTATTACTGCTATCAATTTTTCATACTGCAGCAAACAGCTGGCCTGATCACAAGCGTTTTACCAACGCCTTCCGCGTCGCTGACAAGATCGTTGAGGAACTGGGTGATCTCAGGTTATAAGGAATTTCACTTTAATTCGGTCAACCTCGATATCATCCTTCTCGTCTGTAATGGCCCCTGCTTGACGAAGCCGGTGTATAACTGAACAAGGTCAGCCCCGGCCTCCAGGGACTGCCGGATATCATCAACAGTGCGAATGCCACCAACCACGATGAGTGAGAGAGGCTGTATTAAACTGGAAAGATCGCTGATACATTTGATGGCATTCTGGCGGGAAGGCCAGTGCTCAAACGCGGCAAGTACGCCATCGAACCCCAGCTCCCTGGCTAGGTGTACTGACAGCGGTATGGTTTCTTTACATTGGTGATCGATAGCTGCCTTGATGATGATGGGCACCCGGCTTCTATAGCGGGCAGCCAAGGCAGCATACCCTTGTTTGATATTTTCCAACAGAAAACGAAGCGCCGTTGCATCTGGCTGTAATGTACGGCCTGGACTGCCGGGCCGGCTCAGATTGATCGCCAGATAATCAGCATATTCCCAGAGTGTATCCATTCCCTTGAGGTAATCCGCGACGGTCCGTTCATCCAGAGTGCCACGTATGCTGCCCAGACTGATCCCCAGTAACTGGCGGCTAGCCGAATTACCGAAAGAGTGAGACCGGATTCTTGCCTTTTGCAGAGTGTGGGTAATATCTGACAGTTCAGTATTCGGTGCTGCTTCAGAATTCACATTTATTGTACCGATTTCTACAAAACCAAAGCCGGCGGGCGCCAGGTATCCAACCAGTCTCCCGTCCCGATCGAACCCGGCGGCAAGCCCCACGGGATTGGGGAAATGCAGTCTCATAACCTCAACCGGGCATGAAGGAAGGGATTGCTGGACAGAAACAACGCGGCACAGGATACAATACGCCTGCGAAATCCAGAAACTTAGTCTGAGTAACAGGCGATAAATCATTATCCAGGCTGCCGCTGATTCTGTCAGTTGTTCAACGTAACGTTGAATGTCCGGCTGAGAAATCCTGCATGAACCCTATCAGCGCATCCACGCCTTCGGGCGGCATGGCATTATAAAGGCTCGCCCGTATCCCACCGGTCACGCCATGTCCTTTCAGATTGAGAAGTCCTTGTTTTTCTGCCTGGTTTAGAAATTCGATCTTCAATGATGGATCGGACAGGTGAAAACAGACATTCATCTGCGACCGGTCGGTGGGTACGACCGGACAGAGATAGAAACTGTCTGCGTCAATCGCGGCATACAGCCTGTCAGCCTTTTGCTTGTTCCGGCGTTCCACTGCGGTTAGCCCGCCCATATCCAGCAGCCACGTAAAGATAAGCCCGGCCATGTAGACACTATAGATCGGGGGTGTATTGATTCTCGAGTTGCTGCTCGCCTGAAGGCCATAGTTGAAAACGGCCGGCGTGATATCCAGGCACTGATCGAGCAGGCTGTCGCGGATAATGACGATAGTGAGTCCGGCCGGTCCCACATTTTTCTGGGCGCTGGCATATACCAGTCCGAATCGTGAAACATCCAGCTGACGGGCCAGAAAATCTGAGGTCATATCGGCGACCAGTGGTACGTCACCCGTATCGGGCAACCAGTGAAACTGCACACCATTCGCAGTCTCGTTGGTTGTAATGTGGCAGTAGGCGGCTGCCGGATCCAGCCGCCATTCAGCGAAGGGTGGGATACGATTAAAGCCCGCCGGTTCCGCACTGGCGGCAATATTAATCCTGCCATAGCGCCTGGCCTCATGGATCGCCCGGCCAGACCAGTGACCGGTCTGTATATAATCCGCCGCAGCAATGTTCCCCATCAGGTTCATGGCAAGTAAGGCGAAATGTGCGTATGCACCTCCCTGCAGAAAAAGGATATGGTAGTCAACGGGAAGATTGAGCAGTTTCCTTAGATCGGACGTGGCACTCGCTGCAATCTCACGGTACTCATCAGAAGAAAAAGGCATTTCCAACACTGACAACCCGCTTCCATGCCAGTTGAGCATCTCTGCTTGCGCGCGTTTTAATACTTCTGCTGGAAGCTGGCCCGGACCGGAGGCGAAATTAAACACACGTGAGATCGCTATAATTCAGGCGTAAAAGAAGAGGCCATGAGCGCCGCTCACCATGAAAAAGAATGCGGCAACGGAGAGGATGCTGTTGGTTCTTGATGAGAGAAAAGCAACCCTGGAACAACGGATACATTCTTCATCCGGAGCAGGCACAAAACCAAGGACCTTCTTCTGGTGAGGCCAGAGCACAAACCAGAGGTTCAGTACCATCAGGAAGCCCACCCATACCCCGATACCGATCACCGCGGCATGCCCGGACAGGGTCAGGGCGTCAAACAGTATGCCGCGATACCAGAGCATATAGACGCCTGTCACCAGCACCACCAGTGATGCATAACGGAAGGTGCCGTGTTCCCGTTTCAGGGCTGCGGCCAAGTCGCCCGGGTCAGTGGGTTGGATGGGTCTAAATACCGGATTCTGAATAACATTGACATAATTGTGGCCGAGCCAGATCACGACACCGAAGATATGCAGCAGGCGCGCAACAACATCAAGCATGGCAAGACTCATTTAATAATTCCCCCTACGACGGAAAAGCTGTCAGGATTCAGGCAATCTCATTCACAAGCATGCGGGCCAACAGAAACAGCAAAATCGTCAGGGCAATACCGGCGACCAGCGTCCCCCGCAGGGTTTCATGCGGGAGCTTCATTTCATCGTTTCAAGGAAGTTCATATTGATTGAACCCTTTCGCCGCATCACGATCGGTCGTTGCGCCCGATCCGGATCAGTTGCTTCGGCGACAGCCGATTCGATGACCTCATGTTGTGGCGATTTCGAACATACAGGATCGGTGTTGGCGGCATCACCGGTCAGCAGAAATGCCTGGCAACGGCATCCGCCAAAGTCCTTGCCCCGTTCATCGCAGTTCCGGCATGGCTCTTTCATCCAGTCATCTCCGCGGAATTTATTGAATACCGGCGATTCGTGCCAGATCCACCCCAGTGGATAATCGCGAACATTAGGGAATTCCATCCCCTTTATCACGCGGGCCTCCTGGCAGGGCAAAGCGGCGCCATCCGGGGCAATGGTTATTTGAATTGCGCCCCAGCCATTCATGCACGCCTTGGGCCGATCGGCGTAATAGTCGGGGATGACGAAATAGATGGTCATCTTGTTTCCGTCTCGTGCTCTATGTTTGTTAACGATGGCTTCAGCGCATTCAAGTTGTTCCCGGGCCGGTAGAAACTCTGATCTGTTTAACAGGGCCCAGTTGTAGTATTGAAGATTGGCAAATTCGACATAATCAGCCCCTATATCTTCAGCCATGCTCAGGATATCTTCGGTCTGCCCGATGTTCTGCCGGCACACCGGTACATTCAGCACCAGCGGGAAACCCAGAGCCTTTATCTCATGGGCCAGTTCCAATTTATGATCGTAGGCCTCCGCTCCTACCAGTGCATTACATATATCCCGGTTACTTGACTGAATACTGAGCTGGATCTGCTTGAGACCAAGCTTTTTCAATTCTTTAAGCCGCTCCTTTGTCAGCCCCATACCGGAGGTAATGAGGTTGGTGTAGTAGCCTAGTCCATCCGCGTAAGCAATAAGTTCTTCGAGATCATTTCGCAGCGCCGGCTCTCCCCCGGTCAGACCCAACTGCAATGAACCCATCGCGCGCCCTTCACGCAATACCCGTTTCCAATCTTCAGTAGCAAGTTCGTTTTTATATTTATCAAAATCGAGCGGGTTGTTGCACCATGGGCAATCCAGCGGACACCGGTATGTCAGCTCGCAAGTGAGCCATAATGGAATTCCCGCGCCATCAAGACTTAGCTCTGATCCATCCTTTTGCATAGGACACCTCCAGGAATTTATTGACGCCGCCTCTAACGTCAGTGGTATATTTTTCGTTAAGTTCAGCAATAATCTCTTCTGTTGTATGTTTGCCATCGCAGAGTTGCAATATGGCGGCGCCGGTTTCATTCAGTTTTACCAGCCCTTCCGGATAGAGCAGGATGTAGGCCTGTTGTGGCTCCTCCCAACGGAACAGGTACTTTGGATCGAGTTCAAAAACATTGCCTGCTTCTGTACTGATGGCTTCTATGGCTTCAGTCATAATTGCGTTAACTCTTAAGTTGATTGTTTATCGGCTGGGATTAAAGAAGGGGATAACGGGCGGCGCCTGCTCACCCCTTCCTTAATGGTTTTAATTGTCGTTAACGGACGTATACATACATCGTAACTTCAAAACCCAAACGCAAATCGCAATATGCTGGATCAACCCATTTCATGATTTAGTCTCCTCTTCGAATAGTTAGACATACAATAAACATTTAACCAGCTGGTCATTACGCCGACTGGCGCACCTGTATAATGTGCAACGGTCATGCCATGCAGGACAAGGAAATATCATGGATTGAAAATTATTTGATCCAGATCAAATATATTTAAACAAATTAAATATTGTCAGGAGTTTTAACACGTGAAATGTAAAAAATGGCGACAGACTATTGTACTCAGTCTAATTAACGCTACGTAATTTTTTGACTCTATATAAAATCAGATTAAGTCTTGGTTAATAACAACCAGTTACAACCAGTCGTATTGGTTAATATAAACCATGCAGGATAACTGTTGGATCTAAACCGGTGGTTTCAGAGTTTCCTTAATATAATTCCGCAAAACGATGGAATTATTATGTGAAACATCCCTTGCCGAAAACAACAAGGTAATCGTCTTGTGTTTCTTTTCCAGTCCTCTTATTTGCGCAACCAGCTCCGGTTTATTCCTGAGTTCCTGTTTGTACCTTTTTCTGAATTCATCGAATTTTTCAACGTCATGCGAAAACCATTTTCTCAGTTCATCGCCTGGCGCGATTTCCTTTAACCACAGATCGATATTCGCCTTGTCTCTGGATAAACCCCTTGGCCACAGGCGATCGACAAGTATCCTGCAGCCGTCATTCTCGTCCGGGGTGTCATAGATCCTCTTGATTTTGATCATGGCCTGCGGCCTATGGCTTATTATTCCATTGAAGAGTTTTTCATTCTCGAAATAATGTCTTCTCTCTCCTTGTCACTTGTTTCCCTGTCTATCCATGGATAGAGTATGCTTTCTTCCTTGGCGTTGTGATCAGCCAATAATTCCATCAGGCCGCACACCAATTCATCGATCCCATTAATCTCTTTTGCCAAAATTCTGTTCTGGATTTTTTCAAGATAGTTTTTGATGTGATTGTGTTCAATTCGCATTACCGCAACCGGCCCCGTGTCATGCATGTGCGTTTTTTGCTCAAAAAACGGAAACAGAATTTCTTCTTCCCAGACAATATGCCTGCTGAGAACTGCCATAAAATCGTGAAATAAAGCCACCGCTCTGGTTACATCTGTGTTTTTCGTGCACCTGAATTCTTCAAGGATTTTATCCAGTCTGTCATGGTCTTGGCCCATGAACTCCAACACATTATTCATTGTTTCACCTGCTGGTAATGTTTATAAATTGTTTCTGTGTTCAGAGAGTAATTCTGCTTCTGCCGTTATTTTTCGCATAAGAAAAACTACATTTAATTTAGAGATTTCAGGGCATGTGAGACTTTGCTTCTATCTTGATCGAGTTGGTTTGCTGTTTCATTTACACCAGGTGTTTCCTCTTTCAATATGGTTTAATTGATACAGGATGATAGCCTGCCTATAGAAGCTAAAGTTCCTGGCCGGTTGGTTCTACGTAATCCAAATTGTGCTCGAAGAACCATTCATGCCCTTTGAGCATATAGTCCCAATACATCATGGGTAAACCGGTGGTTTTAATCCACCAGTTAAGCCAACGCTCTTTACGGGGGTCCAGCGGGAAGGTTGGTGTCACCTTACCGCCATAAATAAATTCAGCCATCATGACCTTGCCATAGGCCGTTGTCAGGGGACATGATGCATAGCCGTCGTACCCTTCATCGAGTTTACCGCCATTAATCAAAACGAATAAATTTCGAACCACGACAGGTGCTTGTTTCCTTATCGCTGCTGCGGTCTTCGAATTGGGTGTTGAACAGGCATCGCCAAGTCCGAAGATATTACTGTATTTCTTATGCTGCAAACTGTGTTGATGCACATCGACAAAACCAGCCTCATTGGCCAACGGTCCCGACTTGACAGCCTGGGGCGGTGACTGTGGTGGTGTTGCATGCAACATATCGAAATCCATGGTGATCTTTACCCCTTTCTGATCACCTCCTGCAATTTCAAACGTGGCCGACTTCTTTTCGCCGTCGACCGAAACAAGGTTATGCTGAAAATGTACCTTGATACCATATCTAGCGACGACCTTGTCCAGTTCTTTCGAGAAAAAAGGCACTGCGAACATGGCCGGAGCATGAGTCAGGAAATGCACTTCACAGTTTTCGAGAATTCCCTTTTTACGCAGATAATCTGCCGCAAGATAGGCAATCTTCTGCGGGGCGCCCGGACATTTAAACGGCAATGGCGGCTGGGTAAACAATGCCTTGGCGGCTGGTTTGAGTTCCTGAATACACTGCCATGTGTATTCAGTATGTTCGGGCGAATAATTACTGCAAACGGCGTTTCTCCCCAGCGTTTCGGCAATACCCTCAATCTTCTCCCAATTCAGTTCAAGACCGGGACAGACCACGAGGTAGTCGTATGAAACGCTATCACCTGAACTGAGTTCGACTTTATTATTCTCTGGATCAAACCTGGCTGCCTTGTCTTTAATCCATCGAACCTTCGGTGGAATCAGACCTTGTTCCTGCCGCCGGGTCTTCTCAAGTTTATATGTGCCTGCTCCAACAAGTGTGAAAGCCGGTTGATAATAATGAACATCCGATGGCTCAATGATCGCGATATCGAGGTCATTGCCACCGGGCTTGCGCCGCAGGCTGGCGGCAACAGTGATACCGGCTGTACCACCTCCCACAATGACGATCTGATGATGTTTAATTTCAGACACGTTATCCCCTCCTGGTCTTTCTTTTCTGGAGTTCTCGCCTATGAAATCAGCTTTACCTCTAAATTAATCATAGAATAGATTCCCGTTTTTGTATTCAAAGAAATCAGAAATCTGTCAAGAAGATATACTTACAGCCTGTAATTTCCTGTCCCTGAACCAGAGATAGAGGACTAACATCATTTCCATAACTGTTCCCAAAGTTCATCTATGCGCTTGATAACTTCATTGCTCATTACAATAGGGTTTCCCCATTGCCGGCTGGTTTCGCCCGGCCATTTGTTGGTGGCATCGATTCCCATTTTCGAGCCCAGTCCTGAAATCGGGCTGGCAAAATCCAGATAATCGATAGGTGTGTTCTCAAGAATAGACGTATCGCGCGCCGGATCGACGCGCGTTGCAACAGCCCAGATCACTTCTTTCCATTCACGGACGTTAATGTCCTCATCGGTAACGATGATAAATTTTGTATATGTGAATTGCCGCAGATAGGACCAGATCCCGAACATCACCCGCCGGGCATGCCCCGGATAATGTTTTTTAATGCTGACCACCGCGACCCGGTAGGAACAGGCCTCCGGAGGCAAATAGAAATCGATAATTTCCGGAAACTGCTTTTGTAAAACCGGAATAAATATTTCATTAAGCGACATGGCCAGTACAGACGGTTCATCATACGGGGAACGGCCCAGGTATGTGCTGTGATAAATCGGATTATCACGATGAGTCATACATTCAATCGTGAACACCGGAAATTTTTCCTGGCTATTATAGTAGCCGGTGTGATCGCCAAACGGCCCTTCCAGCGCTTCTTCATCCGGATAGATATGACCTTCCAGGACAATTTCAGCAGATGCGGGCACCTGTAATGGAATGGTTTGACTGGTAACAACTTCACTGCGCGCACCCCGCAGCAACCCGGCAAACTGGTATTCGGAAAGGGTGTCGGGGATGGGCGTAACCGCTGCCAGCAAAGTGGCCGGATCGGCGCCGATCGCCACCGCGACAGGGAAAGGCTGTCCCGGCCGGGCTTCTTTCCATTCCCGATAATCAATGGCGCCACCCCGGTGTGGCAACCAGCGCATGATCACCTTGTTATGTGCAATGACTTGCTGCCGGTAAATGCCGATGTTCTGTCTTTCTTTATAAGGTCCCCGGGTGATCACCAGCCCCCAGGTAATGAGCGGGCCGGCATCGCCGGGCCAGCAGGTCTGGATCGGCAACCAGTCAAGATCGATTTCTTGGGCGGTGATAATATTTTCCTGACAGGGGGCGGTTTGTTTTACTTTCGGATTGACATATAACAGTCGCTGGAAGGCGGGCAGTTTTTCAAAAACTTCACTCAGTTCTCTTGGCCATCCCGGCTCTTTCAGGAACGCCAGCATCCTGCCGATGCCCTGCAACTCTTCGGTTGATTTGCACCCTATGGCTGCCATCACCCGTTTTGTTGTGCCAAAGAGATTGCCAAGCACCGGGATAGTATGGTCTTTGGGTTTTTCAAACAGCAGGGCAGGTCCATTTTTACGCAGCGTACGTTGACAGATTTCAGTCACTTCGAGATGCATGTCAATTTCACGCTGAATCCGTTTAAGTTCACTCTGACTTTCCAGAAAGGCCAGGAAATCACGGATATTCCGGTACATCATGACAACTTGTCCTTTACTTGATCAATATCAATTCGCATCATGATGAATCTGCTAACCTGTAATTTGTAAACTTGCATAAAATCATGCTGATGCATTACTTACTGTTCCCATTGCAATTGCCGCTGCGTATCGTGCCGGACACACTCCATGCTGCCGTTTTTGCCAGATGTTTCAACCATCTCATGCGTGGACAAACACTGGCGGTGCGCCTCAGGGAGATTGAAGGGAAATCCATCCGGATACATATCCGGGACGCCCATGCCCGGCTTGATTTCCTGATTCACAACAGGCGCCTGCAGCCTGCGTTTCATGGCCGGCCGGATGTGACCATCAGCGGCGATTTTATCGATTTCTGGCAACTGGCCACCCGCCAGGAGGACCCTGATACCCTCTTTTTCAGACGCAGTCTGAGCATAGAGGGAGAAACGGAGACCGGCGTACATATCAAAAATCTGCTGGATGCCCTGGAATATGACTGGGACGCACATTTCGATGCTGTGTTATTTCCAGGCCTGTCGGAAATCGCAAAACAACTCAGAGCGAAGGCGTGCAGGTTCATGAATAAAAAATCGCATCGGCAATTCATTGCTCCCCATCAATGATGGCGTTATTTCTTCCGGCATCTGTATAAGACTATTCAATATTCTGCAGGCTGGTTAGATTCATTAATCCATGCCATGCCTTCTTTTCCATACCAGTAGCCGTTGCAAAATCCGTATGTCTGGTAATTTTCCAGCGCCTGTAAAGCAGCTTCCGGCTGCATGGCACCGTCCAGTGTGCGGCGGAAAATACCGGCGATGGAGAAAAAATCCCGTGACTGGGGCATGAGGCGGATCACATCGATTTCAAGATCCACAAGTTCATCCAGCAGCATAATCAGATTTTGTGTCTCCGCTGACTGCGTCTGTATTCCATTCAGGATCAGAAACGGTTTTTTCTCCAGGGTAAAGAGGGGCAGGCCATCCGGATAATCCAGGCAGATAAAATCACAACTGTCCTTGGGCCGGTTATGGGCACGGGCAGTATAGCAACGTGCCGAGAAAGCGAGCGGCAGGCGGCCAAAGGCAATAACTTCTGTTTCCATTCCCAAAGGGCGCGCCTTTTGCATTTCACGCATGAGCTCCCTGCCCAGTTCAACCGGGACCACCCAGCGTTTTGCGCCAAGTTCATAAAAAAAATTCAGGGTTTCAGCGTTATAGGTATTGATATGGGGGCCGGCAATAAATGAATGCCGGTTGCTCAACATATGCACTGCCGACATATCATTCGCTTCCACGGCAAACCTGGCGTTTTCTGCAATCTGCCGCAGACTGGCAAGTTCTGACTCCGCCTCCAGCAACGTCAGTGTCGAGAGGACGACCTCTTTCCCCGCCGCTGACAGTTGTTCAGCGATGTCCAGCCAGTCATTTAAAGCCAGCTGCCGCCGTTTGGAACAGATGGTTTCACCCAGATAAGCGATGTCCACAGGTGCATCTTCAAGTGCATCATAAAATTCAAAGACTTTGCTCCTTTCCCAAAAACAGGAAATGGGTCCCACGCTGATTTTCATTGCCATGGCCTGTGGTAGGCGCCGAGCGTATGACAATTCCCTTCAGCCACCCGATTGAGCTGTGTAATCCAGTCGGGATGAGGAATGAACCCTTCGGGATCTGCCAAACATGCATCGATGGCGGCACGTAACGTCCGGGTCACCTGTGCTATATACGACTTGCTGCGTTGACGCCCTTCTACCTTGATAGCTTTTATACCGCTCTTCATAATTTCCGGCAGTATTTCCAGAACATTGAGGCTGGTGGGTTCCTCTATGGCATGGAACACATTGCGCCCCACCTGGAAACGGCCCTTGCACAGGGTCGGATAGGCGGCCGCCTCGCCAGCCGGGTAACGCTCGATCAATACATCATTCAGATATGAAAGCCGTCCGCTGGCTGTTTCTTTCCAGCGGACGGCACGTGCGGGAGAACACACTCCGGCAGTATTTGGCGAGTCACCGGTGACGTATGATGACAATGCGCAACGGCCTTCCACCATGACACAGAGACTTCCGAACCCAAACACTTCCACATCAACAGGGACTTTTTTTACCAGCTGTTGTACTTGCGCCAGAGATAATACCCGTGGCAATACGACACGTTTGATTTCAAACTGTTCATGATAAAAATCGATGGCCTGGCGGTTGGTTGCCGAAGCTTGTACCGACAGATGGAGCCGCAGTTCAGGATATGTTCGTACACAATAACGCATCAAACCGGGGTCAGCCAGGATCAACGCATCTATCCCCAGATCGACGGCGGCATCGATCGCCCGCACCGCTGTTTTCCACTGCGGCGGCTGCGGATAGATATTCAATGCAAGGAAAACGCGAACGCCTTGAGCACTGGCATAATTGATGCCCTGGCGGGCTTCTTCAACACTAAAATTCAAACCGGGAAAATTACGCGCATTGCTTCCATCCCGGAATCCGATGTAGACCGCATCGGCGCCGTTATCCACTGCGGCGCGCAATGCCGGAAGATTGCCTGCAGGACAAACGAGTTCTAGTTTGTTATTCATGCCGTACAAGCAGCATCAGTAAGCAGGCGCGATCCCTGGCAGGTGCCACGTCGTTTGAGTTCATCCCTGATGGCATTCAACACCAGCCACTTTTTTGCACACCACAAAGGGGCCAGCAACAGATGAATTGGAGCGGTTCCGGTCAAGCGGTGAAAAACCACATGTGAAGATGTCATCTCAATCACATCGCAAACCGTATCAACGTATTCATCCAGTAACAGCGGCGTGTAATCTCCCCGGCGCCATTCGTTTGCCAGACGGGTGCCTTTGACGACATGCAGCGGATGAATTTTAAGCCCTTCAACGCCACGGTCGAGCACGCAATGTAACGTGGTGATGACATGCGACTTGTCTTCGCCCGGCAAACCGGCCATCAGGTGCGTACATACCTTCAAACCGTAACGGTGTGCCGCACGAACCGCCCTGCAATAATCAGCAAAATCATGCCCGCGATTGACTCGTGCAAGCGTCGTATCGAAACTGGATTGTAGTCCAAGCTCCAGCCACACTTCATAACCTCTGCACTGATAGTCTGCGAGCAGTCCCAGTACTTCATCTGGAACACAATCAGGGCGCGTGCCGACCGACAAACCGGCGACATCCGGTTGTTCCAATGCCTCATCATAAATAGAGCGCAGTTTATCGATATCGGCATAGGTGTTGGAATAGGCCTGGAAATAGGCGATATAGCGGCGGGCGCCGGTGCGTTTGCGTATCACCCTCCTGCCGGACTCAAGCTGCATGGCAATTGGTGCCGGCCGCAATCCGTTCGGACTGAACGAGGCATTATTGCAAAAACTGCAACCACCGCGGCCCTTTGTGCCGTCACGGTTGGGACAGGTGAATGCTGCATCGATCGCAATTTTATGAATGCGTTCATGATAACGTTTTTTTACATACTGACCGAAAGTATGAACATAATCCGCCAGTGTTGATGTAACTGCCGGTATGGCAAGTATTCCGGTTTGCGTATTACTTTTCACTTTGTAGTAGACGGGGTGGCGAAACCATCATCCGCCATGATATGAAATACGGTTAAATCTGTTTTCAGCAGCGGCCGGATCTTGTTGTTTAACTGGAGTGAGATCCGCTCCCCGTAACATGACAGTAACTGCAGAACACGATCAAGATGCTGCAACTGTTTTTCGGAACATTCCTCAATGCGGAGTGACAATGTAACTGCCGTTTCACGCAATAGCCTTTCAATTCTGCGAACACTGTGTGTAAAGAACCGTTGGTCGACAGTTCCTCGCAGTGTGACCGCGAGAAGGGTGGCTGCCCCCGTATCTTTTATCGAAATCTCAAGATTACCCCTGCCCAGATAGCCATTACAGGTGCGGCGTATCAGTGCAATGGTTGCCTGTGCCGTGCGCCACTCACGTTCAGGGTCAATACTGAAGTAACGCTTGATGTAATCGCGCATGGCCAGTCCGCTGATCCAGTCCGAAACCACCTGCGGCCAGTTGCGTGGCCGGCAAACGATCAGTGTGCGCAGGAAGTGCCACAGGCGTACAGGACCTCCGGGAATGATGCCCCGGGTTAGCAGCTTTGTAATGATTACCAGACGTTGCACGAACGGGTATTCACCTTGATAGACAGGTTTTTTGAGATAACGGGTCTTGAGACGAATGCGGCGGGCGATGTTACAGTCGCTTCCCAGGCGCCGGTAAAGCTCCTTGTAGGACTCCACCAGCGTAGTATATTTCATACGCATAGGCAGGTAGTTTGTTGCCGGTCCCGTATTGTTGGCATGTTCCGCGCCTGCAATAAGGCGCCCTTCCTGTTTCAGGCGTTCGTACAGCGGGGTACGGGGCAAGGCGGTTAACAATCCGATCATGGCTACCTGGATGCCCGAGGCCATGATAAAACGATACTGCCGGTCAAAAGTATTCAAAGTATCGTTATCAAAACCGACAATGAAGCCTGCGAACACATCGATTCCGTAACCATAGATTCTACGCACGGCGGAAAGGATATCCTGGCGGGTATTTTGGGGTTTGTGGATCTCCCTCAGGCTTGCTTCATCAGGCGACTCAATGCCGATAAATACCCAGCTGAATCTGGCCTCCCGGAACAACTGCAACAGCTCTGTATCATCGGCCAGATTCAGCGAGGCCTGGGTGCCGAACTGTATTTCATACCCGTGTTGTTGCTGATAGTTCGCCAGGAACCGTAACAGTTCCTTCGCTTTCCGTTTGTTGCCAATGAAATTATCGTCCACAAAGAAGACATTATGCACACCAAGTGAACGGAGCTGATCCAGCTCTTTGCCGATTTGCTCCAGGCTTTTGGTGCGGGGCTTGCGGCCAAACATGACGATAATGTCACAAAAATCGCAACGGTATGGGCAGCCCCGTGAAAACTGCATGCTCACCGATGCGTAGCGATCCAGCTTCAAGAGATCAAAACGTGGCGGCGGCGAGTCCGCCAGATCAACTATTCCTGTTTCCCGGTAAGTCTTGCCTGCCTTGCCCTGCTCAAAATCGCGGCAGAACAAAGGCCAGATGTATTCAGCCTCACCGGTTATCACTGTATCCGCCAATCCCGCATAACGCTCCGGGCATAATGATGCATAGCTTCCACCTGCTACAACGTGGTAACCACGCCTGCGGTAGTAATCGAGTAACTCACACTGGCGTTTGTACTGAACGGCCATACCACATACCCCAACAAGGTCTACCTGCGGAGCAACAGGAACAGGATCGATATTCTCGTCAATGATCTGCACTTGCCACCCGGGCGGACATAACGCCGCCAGCGTGGCAAGGCCGAGGGGCGGATTGAGGGCGCGCTTGCCCGGTAACACCTTCTCCAGCGCCCAGCGGAAACTCCAGAAGCTCTCCGGGAACCGCGGATTAATCAGTATTACGCGGTATTTCTGCTTTGTTGGCGTGAGTGGCAATCTGGTTTGCACGGCGTTTGTCATACTTTAAGGGCAAAACATAATATAAACATTCAGATGGAGGCTTTTTCATCACGGTTTCATTAGAAAACCCGAAATCACAATAAATCCCTTATCATGGAATTCTCTCTTCTGCGCTACGCTTAGAATCATTTTAAGCACACTCCTCCGATTTCATATCTGTCGCGATTCACCGATGGTATCGACAGGATAAAGCTACATTGAACGAAGTGAAGAGTATTTGATATTGATCAAATAAACCGGTTTTATCGGGACATCAGTATGGTTACAAATGCATTGATATTGAAGGTATTATTCTGGCCACTGGAGATATCGGGATGATAAAAGATTTGATTAACCGCGATGGCCGGCACGTTCATGAAATGATTCATCACGTCTTCATGCAGTTCCTGGATCTTTTGTATAAACATCTTGAACGGCCCCTGCATTGTTATCTATTGATTATTACTCTGCGGCAGGAACTGTCGTGGCATATACGGGTAAACTGAGCTAGCAGAACCTGTCTTAATATTGCTACGCTTGACGTTTCGGCGTTGAAAACGGGCTGTTATTCGCTTAGCAGTTTCCGCAGTGCGAGGATATCATGAAGAACGATCTGGTTGCCTTGTACGATGATTATATTTTCACGCTTAAGGCGTGCCATGATGCGCGAGAATGTTTCCGGTTGGATGGACAGGCGTGATGCCAGTATGTTTTTCGGATAACCCAGGGTGAATTCGGTCTGCCCGGCTGAATTTTCCGGAACCGATTTTAACAGATAATGGGCCAGCCGGTATGTTGCATTATGCAGACTCAGACTGTCGATCTCGTTCAATTGTACATGCAACCGCTGACTCATGGTGGACATTAACCGGAAACAGGTGTCCACGGATTCTTTTAATATATTTCTGAATGTTTCCATATCAAAGGCAACTAAATGACTCGGTTGGATGGCCGCTGCATTAACCGGGTAACACCGGTTCGGCATGAACATCACGGCTTCCGCAAACATCTGGCCGGGGTGCACAATATCCATCACCTTTTCACTGCCATCTTCTGCAAGCCGTGACAATCGCATCTGGCCATCATGGACAAAATAAAAATGATTGGCATGTTGTCCCTGCCGGAAAAGAACACCTCCGGCTACAAGGTCTATTTTGGTTGCTGTAGATAATACGGTGTGGAATTGTGCCTCATTCAGGGCGGAAAAAATCGGAATTGTGGTGAACTCTATGGCAATTTGCCCGTTATTCTGCAGCATATTTCTAATGGCAGTCATGATGACTTGATTAAGGTCAAGGCAATATAACCCAAAACTGTCCAGTTTTTCATTAAATATCCCCATGGAGAGAGTCATCTGTTAATGCTGCACACAGAAACCTGTCTGGCAAGGTGCCCCATAATCGCGTATGAGGACCGCCAATAGTTCGGTTGGGATAAATACCGGTTGAAGTACGTGACTGGATGATTTAATAGCCCAGTGTTATCGAACGCGTTAGTGCCAAACTGACGATAATCACCAGCAAACAATATGAAATGATTAGAGCAATTATCCTGATCATCCGGGTTTTGCCATATTTCAATGCAATAGCACCGGTCACGATATAAAGGATGATTGCAGCCAGTTTGGCCAGCAGCCAGCCATATCCATGGTGGTAGCTGGTGTAATTGATTACCAGCACTATCCCGCTAAACAACAACAGGGTATCAATGATATGCGGCACAATACGTGCGGGTTTCGACAGCAGCAATGGAGAATCCATCAACATCCACATGCCGCGCAGGGTGAATGAAATAATGGTTAATACTGCAAATGCAATATGAATGGTCCTGGTATATTCCGCAATGCCAAACATTTTTCCGGACAATGGTTGATTATTTCACTGATCCTTGCAGATAATCTTCCTGTAATTTCCCCGTGGGGTAACAAATATGCTTCAGACATTATCATACACGCTGACCGCCATTATCCTGTATTTGATCTCTGACTGGTTGTTACAACGCATGGAAGTGGCTGCCGGACACCGTTTCCAATATCGCAGTCTGGTGTTTTTCTGCATCCTTGCCTTCCTCGCCCTTCTAAGCTTCACTGCTATACGTATTTTTATTAATAATCAATAAGTTACAAGAATTGACTAAATCAAAGGAAATAATGGAATAGATTGATATAAATCAAGGAAATGATGGAATAGATTAAATACATTGACTACTCTTAAACAAATTAAGAATGTCAGCTATCAACGTACTATCGGCGCGACATAATTTTTCTGGGGAGAAATACCATGTCAGATGAACAGACACCACCTGAAAGCGAGGACAATGAGCATAAACGCATCCCGGTTATGCAGCAAATCATAGACAATCCATTTTTACTCCTGTTCCTGGGGGTTACTATTCCGACTGTCTTTTACATCATCTGGGGGGTAATGGAAATTGTCCAGATCCCTATAGCTAAATAATAAAATATGGAGATTTCATCATGTCTATAAGCCCTCCGCAGGAAAAGCTCTGGTGGAATGAACCCATCCCCAAATCCGAATTGATATGGATCATCGTTGGCTTTATATGGGGCCTGATTATGTTTTTCATGATGATCTACTGGCATGCTGTCGGAGAACAGAACCTGTCAAACGAGGCCTATCGTATTACTGCAGAGGATTTCGCCGCCAGGACCAACACCATGATTGAAAAGTACAAGGTACGTGATGAGGCCGGTTTTCCGGTTGTGCATCCGCCACCGGGAAGTGATGTCTATCTGATTGCCCGTCTCTGGCAATGGTGGCCTATTCTGGAACTGGAAAAAGATCAGAGCTACCGTCTGCATATCTCATCCATGGACTGGCTGCACGGATTCTCTTTACAACCGGTCAATATCAATCTGCAAATCCACCCGGGCTATGAAATGGTTCTGACTGCCAAGCCCGATAAGGCCGGTGAATACGGAATAGTATGTAACGAATTTTGCGGTATAGGCCATCACACCATGGTGGGCAGAATGTACGTGATTGAAAAATAGGGGACATAGAAATGGCAATAAATGAACAATACCGTATTTGTCCTGCGACCGGGTTACGTGTCTATCGATCAGCTGAAAATCTGATCAAGGCCAATGCTGTAATTGCGATAATCTTTCTTGCAATCGGGGGGCTATTTGGCCTGATGGTGGCACTGACCCGCTGGAAAGCAGTCCATCTGCTTCCCGCAGAGTGGTTTTATCTTGTGCTCACGGCACATGGTCTCAATGTCCTTGTGGTGTGGATCATATTTTTCGAAGTGGCGGTACTCTATTTTGCATCTGCAGTCTTGCTGGGCTGCCGGTTGGCTACACCGCGGATAGCCTGGGCCGGTTTTGCCCTGATGTTGATTGGCGCAGTCATGATTAATATTGCTGTCTTGCAGGGCCATTCCAGCGTGTTGTTTACCGCCTACGTACCGTTAAAGGCGGCCCCTCATTTCTATCTCGGATATATACTTTTCGCTGTTGGCGCCCTGATTGGCTGTTTTATATTTTTCGGAACCCTGGTCATTGCCAAACAGGAGCGCACTTATGAAGGTTCGGTCCCACTGGTAACTTTCGGTGCCGTAACAGCTGCTATCATCGCGGTATTCACTATTGCATCCGGCGCGATTATTCTGATCCCGACTTTCCTCTGGTCCATTGGACTCGTCAGTCACATAGACACCCTGATGTACCGAACAGTCTTCTGGGCGTTTGGCCACGCCTCGCAGCAGATCAATGTGGCTGCCCATATATCCGTCTGGTATCTCATTGCCGCAGTTACCCTGGGCGCGAAACCCTTATCAGAGAAAGTAAGCCGTTTTGCATTCCTGCTGTACATCCTGTTTCTGCAACTGGCCAGTGCTCATCACTTACTGGTTGATCCGGGCATCAGTTCAGAATGGAAGATCTTCAATACCAGTTATGCCATGTACCTGGCCGTACTCGGCAGCATGATCCACGGCTTGACGGTTCCGGGTTCCATCGAAGCGGCCCAACGCAAGAAGGGTTACACCAATGGCCTGTTTGAGTGGTTGCGTAAGGCCCCGTGGGACAACCCGGCTTTTTCAGGGATGTTTATTTCGTTGATCCTGTTTGGTTTCCTTGGTGGTATATCCGGGGTTGTCATGGGCGTAGAGCAGATCAACCTGATTATTCACAACACCATATACGTCGTTGGTCATTTTCATGCGACCGTTGTAGCGGGGACTACACTCGCCTTTATGGCATTGACCTACCTGTTGATCCCGCTTATCTTTCAACGCGAATTGATTCTGCCTGGCTGGGCCAGGGCGCAGCCGTATCTGTTCGGCCTGGGCGTGACCGGCATATCGCTGTTTATGATGGGCGCCGGTACACTTGGTGTCCCGCGACGGCACTGGGATATTTCACTGGCGGATGCCGTCCTGCCTTACGATTTCCCGGGCGCCGCCAACCTGATGATGGGATTGAATGGCATAAGCGCACTACTCGCCGGTCTCGGTGGTATTATCTTTATCGTTGTTGCAGTCGGCTCGGTTTTCTTTGGCAAACGTATTACCTTGGCAGAGGCAAAACCGGATAAACCGGAAGCCGCGGTTGTTGCGAAATACGGCAGTGCCGAAACACCCGCAGTACCCGGTACGATGGTGCTGGTAGCGGTGTTCTTTACCACCTTTGTCCTCTATTACTATGTCAACTGGAAATATCTGGCCGAAATATGGCCATTGAGATAATTGCGGATATCAGGTGATCAATGGCGGTTAAATGGCGGGGAGTAACAGACAGAGGAAAAATAATCCGTCCTGATTGTCTGATACGTTTCAGCTGCTTCCTGTCAATTATTATTTTCCTGGTACTGTCCGGTACCAATCCTGCTTATTCCTATGACGAGGAGTCTCATCATTCCGGCGGTCCTGCCCTGGACGAAGCAGCGGCATTTAAATTCAGCCAGTCGGCACTGGGCAATAATATTGGAGATCACCGTTTTACCAACAGTGACGGAGAGGATACAAACCTGGCACAATTTCTCGGTAAGCCACTGCTGGTAAGTCTCATCTATACCAGTTGTTACCATACCTGTCCGATTTTGACCAAGCATCTCTCCGATGTTGTAAGGATTGCCCGTGATGCATTGGGGGATGACAGCTTTTCAGTCATATCAGTAGGGTTTGATACCGCGGTAGACAGTCCGGAACGAATGCGTATATTCGCAAAAGAACGCGGTATTGATATGCCGATCTGGTCATTTCTCAGCACCGATCAATCCACCATTGATGCACTCAGTAGCGAACTTGGTTTTATCTATTTCCGCTCCCCAAAGGGATTTGATCACCTTGCCCAGATAACACTACTGGATGCCGAGGGACGTGTTTACAGGCAGATCTATGATGATAATTTCGAACCACCCGTCCTGGTGGAACCGTTAAAGGACCTGGTGTTCGGCAAGCACACGGAATCCGATCTTCTCACCGGCTGGATAAACAACATTCGTCTGTTCTGTACAATCTACGATCCAACCAGGAAACGTTACCGTTTTGATTATTCAATCTTTATCGCTATCGGGATAGGTATTCTCACCCTCGGTGCCACTGCTATTTTTGTGGTGCGTTCCTGGCGACAGCATAAATCGACGGCATAATTAAAACTGTAATTTCAGAAAATAATTAATTGCCTGTAACCTTTGAAAATGAACCATGCTGTCCATTTTAAATCTATGAAATATAAAGTTAACAAGGTCCACCTGTTCCCTGCATTCAACTTGCATGCTGAAATTAATATAGTGCAGTATTTTTCATGAAACAATTATTACGAGTGGGATTCGAGCATATTGAGGACGGGTTCGACGTTCTCTTTGGACCAAAATGGAATCCCTTTTATCAACTCGGTGCACTCGGCTGGTTCTATTACTGGATCGTCATCATCAGCGGTATATACCTTTATATCTTCTTCGACACCGGAATTACTGATGCCTACCAATCCCTTGATTACCTGACGTATGAACAATGGTATGCAGGGGGCATCATGCGCAGCCTGCATCGTTATGCCTCGGATGCACTGGTCATCATGATGATGATTCACCTGCTGCGTGAATTCGCCATGGACCGGTTCCGGAGTTCACGCTGGTTTGCCTGGTTTACCGGCGTCCCCATGCTCTGGTTTGTTTTTTCCGCCGGTATTACCGGCTACTGGATGGTCTGGGATACGCTTGCCCAGTATATCGCCATCGCCACCACTGAATGGCTGGACACGCTGCCGCTATTCGGGGAAGCGATTGCACGTAACTTTCTCAGCGACACGACATTAAGCGGCCGGTTTTTTACCTTGATGGTCTTTCTCCATATTGCACTGCCGTTATTCCTGTTATTTATCATGTGGATCCATATCCAGAGACACGCTGCACCCCGGGTCAATCCGCCCCTGGAACTGGCTGCGGGGACATTTATTATGTTGCTGGTGCTGTCAATTGCCAAACCGGCACTCAGTAATGCACCCGCGGATCTGGCTACCGTACCGGCAGTAGTCGGGCTGGACTGGTTTTACATGTCAATATACCCACTACTTGATTACGTACCGGGACTAACAGTCTGGATTTTACTCGTAACTGCGACTGCACTCCTGCTGCTGGTACCCTGGTTGCCACCGGGAAAACGTAATCCGGTTGCGGTGGTCAATCTTGATAACTGTAATGGTTGCAGTCGCTGTGCCACCGATTGTCCCTTCAGTGCGATTACCATGGAACCACGTAGTGATGGCAGTGCCTACGAGCACGAAGCGGTTGTTGACGCAAGTCACTGCACCAGTTGCGGTATCTGCGCCGGTGCCTGCCCTACTGCAACCCCGTTCCGGCGCAGATCAGATTTATCACCGGGGATCGAACTTCCCGATCAACCCATAAATGAATTGCGCGAAAAAACAATTACTGCATCAGCACGACTGATCGGTAATGACAGGGTCATTGTTTATGGCTGCCAGAACAGCCTCAACCCTGAAGAAATGGCAGGCACCGGGGCAGGTGTCGTGACCATGCCATGCATCGGTATGCTGCCCCCGTCCTTTATTGATTTTGTACTATCGAAGAAACTTGCCGATGGCGTCTTTCTCACCGGTTGTCGTGCAGGTGATTGTTATTTCCGGCTTGGTATCAAATGGACTGATGCACGTATTGCCGGTGAACGTGATCCCCGCCTGCGTCAGAGGGTGGGACGGGAACGGATCGGGAATTTCTGGGCTGGCCTCACCCGCCGCAAGGATTTTTTCAGGGAACTGGCAGCATTTCGTATGCGGCTGAAAAATCTTGCATCTTCACAGCCAGAGAAACAACCGCCACCTGCATCATCAGAAAATGATCGAGAGATAACCCATGCCTGAACTGCGCTATATTGTCGGACAGGTTATTGCCTTCACACTGTTTGCAATCGGGCTTGGCTATTTTTCCAATTCTCCCACTTATACTCACCACGATCCCGAAATGGCATTAATCAAACTGAGTTTCAGCCATGCCAGTCAACATAAAGAAGAATGCCGCCGTTTGTCTCCCGAGGAAATTGCCGCACTGGCTCCCAATATGCGGCGCCCCATGGATTGTCCGAGGGAACGGGTCCCGGTCCTCGTTGAAATGACAATGGATGGCAATACATTATTGAGAAAATCATACGCGCCAACCGGCCTGGCCCATGATGGTGCCGCCTCGGCATATGAAAAAATTCCGGTAACACCCGGACAGCATAAATTAACAGTACGTTTGAGAGACAGTAACAGAGATGAGGGATTTGATTATGAAGATGGTATCAATATCAATCTTGTCCCCCTGCAGCAATTTGTGATTGATTTTCGCGACAGTAGTTTCCAGTTCTATTGAGGCAATTACAGTATGACATTAATTGAATGGAAAGATGAATTCAATCTAGGTGTACCGTCCATTGATCATGAACACCGCGAATTGATCGACTTAATCAATGAATCATTCGATCAACTTGTTGGCAGTGATTCACATTTAGTCATACAACATTATCTTGGTGAAATTTATGCCAGGATATCAGCCCATTTTGCACTCGAGGAGAAAATAATGCGTGAGAAGAAATATGATCAGTATGAGGATCACAAACAGGACCACGAACAGTTACTCGACGATATTCTTGATATAATGGATGAATATGATGAGAAAGACATTGTTGACTGCCAAAAGCTCGGGGACAGTTTGACTCACTGGTTTACCAATCATTTCAAAACAAAAGATGCACGATTACATACACATCTGGGAATATAGTTACCCACAGATTTTTATTACATGATAACTGGATTTAATGCATGAGTGAATTTAAATCACAATCCGGAAATTTTTCAACGGATTTTATGAATGTTGAAAATACACCTGCATTTTTTTCTGCGCCACACCGGATCATGTTTTTTGCCGGTTCGATACAATTAATATTAGTGCTGTTATTCTGGTCAATAGAACTTGCTGGACGTTACACTTCTTTATGGTCATCACATTTCATGCCGATTTATTTAAAGCCGCGGGCAGATGGTAAATCAGGTTAATTTCAACACAAATAAACGGAGAATATATAATGAATATATACACTAAATTGATTACCACATCGATACTGATGTGTCTGGCTGGCATCGTATCTGCAGCTGGAGATGCCGCCGCCGGCAAGGAAAAGGCCGCACTCTGTGCTGCCTGCCACGGCGCTGACGGCATCAGCCCAAATGATCTTTGGCCTAACCTTAAGGGACAGAAGTTCGGTTATATGGTCAAACAGCTGAAGGCCTTGCGTGATGGGTCACGAACAGATCCAATGATGTCACCCATGGCAGCCCCACTGACGGATGAAGATATTGATAATCTTGCCGCCTATTTCAGCAGTTTGTAACAACAAATCAAAATGGATAATAGACAGGGACGTCTTTATTTTAATCACTTGTCACTTAAAAATGAACAACTTCATATGAACGTGATTGAAATAACGACGCAGGAAAACAAATCCTATCAATATTCAAACAAGTTTTTTTTTCTACTGAATTGCAGTGCTTTGATTCTGACACTGCTCATAGTTTTCCTGAGTACACATATCAGACTGGGTGAGGCCGGTTTGGGATGTGGTCCCTGGCCGGAATGTTATGCACAGCTTTCTATGGTAGATGGTATCAAGGGGCTTGAAATACCTGACACTGAATTCAGGACCTTTCGGGCGATGCACCGCTTTATTGCTAGTGTTTTGGGAATTAACATCTTAATCATCTTATTGATAACTTTATGGTATCGCAAGACAATCTCGCCTGTTTTACCCGTATTCATGTTTTTTATCGTGTTATTTCTTTCCATACTGGGTATTGTTACACCGACACGAAGTGTTCCTATTGTTACACTGGGTAATATACTGGGAGGTATAGTCCTAGCCGGGCTGATCTGGCGACAGATATTACAAACACGAATTCGAAATACCGAACCCGGATCGCCTGTTCTGCTAATTTTATCCGCAACTGTAACTTTACAACTCATTAGTGGTGCCTGGGCCAGTGCCAATTACACTGGTTCTGCCTGCCCTGCATTGGTGACGTGTACCTACATGGATAATGTGTCAAGTCATTTGCTCGACAGTTATAATATTTTCCGAGAATTGAAATTGGACAATAATCATCATCTCATAATTGATGAAGCATCCAGTATTATTCAAATAACGCACAGGGTAATTGCGATAATGTTGTTGGTATTGGTAATTACTGCGTTACAGATTATCAGGC
>Ga0209640_10000909_pt1 | contig 24062 bp, 24 predicted proteins | sample RifCSP10_1_FD_184018 | JGI IMG/M metagenome (GOLD analysis project Ga0209640, IMG submission 184018) | Soil microbial communities from Rifle, Colorado - Rifle CSP2_sed 10_1 (SPAdes) (version 2) | ecosystem: Environmental > Terrestrial > Deep subsurface > Rock core/Sediment | place: Rifle... | reverse complement strand
AGTGGAACACATGGACGCCTGGACCGCAGATTGGGATTGAATTTAGGTTAAGAGGAATCTTTACATCCGCCTTCTTTAAGAATCTTTTCAATCTCGTATCCCGCAGCTATGCTTGCTACCCGAGCAATTATTTGATAAGCAGGTGGTAAAAACTTCTCACATTCCTTGTTCTCACAAGAATTCTCATTTTCGAAAGAGAGACAAGAAAATTCCATTCCCTTTGTATTTAGATTGTCAAATTCGCTCTTTCCTTTATTTAGTCTAAGAAACCCCCCCGCTACATTCGATTTTACTAGGTAAATAACTGGCTCTCCTACAGCGTGTGGTCCTAATTTAAGGGAAGTAGGTATTCCCTCTTGAATCACAACATCCCTTACTGGCTTTCCACCCTTAGCAACCTTCATCTGCTTTCTTCCTTCAGCATTAAGAGTCCTAATATCATCCCCGGCTAAAACGCTTAGCACTGACATACCATATGTGCCTGAGTTACTCTTCACGAAAACAAAGGGCTTTTCATTAACGCCCCTTTTCTCGTACTCATTTCTAAGCCTGCTCAAAAGAAGCTCCACAAATGTGGCTACAACTTCTCGACCCTCAGGTTTATCAAAATCTACCCCCTTTGTAGAAAAGGTTTCAATAGAAATTACCCAAGGATCAATCTCTATTATATCCGCTAGCTCTCTTACGAGCTTATTATAAAACTCAAAATGAATATTCTTTCTACGTGTATGCCACCCCATTTCAACAGGAGGTTCGACTGGCTGTCTAATATCCCTAAGAATCTCGGGACATTTCGAGGAGAAATCGTTATTAATTAAGATTAGATCCGGAACAAACTCGGAAACGTAAGCAATATCACCCTTTCTCTTTAGCTTATAAGCCTTTACCTCCTTCCCGCTTATAGTTTTAAAACCTATTCCATCCTGATAGAGTTCGTCACTTACAAGCCCGATTTCAACGAGAAATCCCTCACTCTCAAGAATAGTTTTAATTACTTGTATATTTTCCCAGTAGTATGGATTCCTCGTATGAAGCTCAGGGACTACAACAATCTTTCTTGTTTCAGGGTGACTCCGAATGAACTCTTCTCTAAAAAGCCTTCCCACACGCTCTCTAAAAACATGGCAGAGGTTGTTAAACCCTGCTGGGAATATATTTGTGTCAACAGGGGTGATCTTATGTTGAGAGACCCTTAGGTCGACCGAAGTATAAAGCGGAACCTTTACCTTTCGGCTCTGTTCATCAATCCAGTCCTCTATCTCTTCAGCCTTTTCATTTAGCCTATAATTAATTTCGTCAAGAAATCTCATTCAGGGTTATTCTTTAACAACATAGGTTTCAGCAAATTTGTCGTGCCAAGCTTGGCGCTTAGGATCAAAAATGGCCCAGATAAATCCAATAAATATAAATATTAATGAAATAAAGTATCCTACCCACCTAATTAGAGCATCCCAGAACCCTATAGATTCTCCATCCGTTCTGATTACCCTTATCCCGAAGAGCATCTTCCCGATTGTTTTTCCTGAAAATCCCTGAAGAAAAACAAAATATGTAGTACTAAGAAAAAAAAGTATCAGGTATAGCGGGACAATAACATTTATGAAGTTCTCTTCTCTAATGTTAAAAACGATACTACCTAAAGAAAACCCGACCCAGAGCGTTAGCGTCGTTACCACAAATAGTATTATGATATCTAGAAGAAAAGCTCCGATTCTTAAGCCCAAACCAGCAAGGTTGTATGGAAGTATTTCTTCGTTCTCCGCAAATGCTGGAGACTCTTGAGGTGAGGAGTAATAGCTGGAAGTAAATAATGGTGATTTTACAAGTTCCTCGTCACTTTTTTTAGATTTTAAGAATTCTTGAGAGGGTGGGACTAAGACAGAGGAAGTAGAAACGATAGATTTCTCAATTTCCTCTTTGCTTACCTTTCTCTCAGATACAGCTATTTCTTCTCCTCTTTTAGCTTCTTCAATATAAATTGGAGTCTCTTGAGGCAATGAGTAATAGCCAGAAGGAGGAAATGTAGATTTTATAACCTCCTCTCTTTTTTTAGATTCTAAGGATTCTAGAGGGGATGAAATTAAGACAGAAGGAGTGGAAATGATAGGTTTCCCAATCTCTTCTTTGCTTATTTTACTCTCAGCTAAATTTACATCTTCTTGTCCTTTATCTTTTTCAAAGGATCCGTAAAGAACCTTATATCTTGGGTTTACCTCGAGGGTATTACCGCACTTCTTACATGCATCAAGGTATTCAAAACTATTAAATCCACACTTTGGGCACTTCATAACGTTTGTTAAAGATAGCACAACTGTGGTATAAGCTCAATCTTATAGGATGTAGCGGAGCGGAAAACCTTTAGGTCTCAATGGGCATTTGTCATTCCCAAATGTTACCCACTAAAGACATGTGGGTACAAGCTTAATTGGGAATCCACCGCTCACTGTCACTCCCTCACGCAGTAAGCGGGAATCAAGGAAAACAAAAGATGCCAGATAACTTAATTCGGGATGACAATAAGAGACCCTGAAACAATCCTGTCCCAGCGTCAGGCCAGGGTTCAGGATGATGTATTAATATGTAATGCTTCTGGATGTAGTGCCCGTTCCACGAACGGGCATATTATATTGACTGATACGGGGATCAGTCCCTACATGTAATTTATTCGGAAATTATCGTAGAGACGCATTGCGATGCGACTCTACAATTAATCAGACGCCGTTAACGACGTCTCTGCTCTTTGCCTAAAATAACAAAAGGTAAGGTTTTCCAATCCCACTACACTGTATTGCATAAAAAAACCTCTGTAATTGATAAGCTAATTTCACGCGAAGTGCAGTTGGAATAATAACAATTAGAACTAATCTTGTAATGCTACACCTTGAGACCAAGCTTAATACTTGACAGATTAAGATCCGCATGATACCTACTTACAAACTCTAAACATGATTAGATGAATCTCAGTATGATCAATCATCTTTATAAATGAATTAAATTAAGATTATATTAACAACAGAGCTCAGTGGACCATAAGGATTATGATAAAGGATTTTTTATATAAACCCTCTCAAATATCTGTATGCCTTATGTTGCTTAAACTTAATTGAAAGGAGATGAGTACTTGAAGAAAAAGAGAGAAGATTATTTGCATTCTCCTGTTTCTCAACCTTCGGTTAGAAAGCTAAGAGGCATAGGAGACTATGTTAATGCATTCTCCAATATGTCCTTTCAGGCCAGGGCATTAGGAGAAGGAGCAAAAATCCTTTTAGAGATGGTTAAAGCCTCTAATTGTTTAAAAACCCTCACAATTGCTGGCGCCCCTGTTCCTGGCGGACTTCAAGGTGTTATATGCGACTTGATAGAGCTAAAATTTATTGACGTCATAATTACTGCAGGCTCTCAAATTGCGCACGATATGGTAGAAGCGTTAGGATTTAGTCATTACAAAGGACACCATATGATGAACGATTTAGAGCTTAGAGATTTGCGGATCGATAGGATGTACGACTCACTTCTAGATGAAACAAAACTCAATGAAGTTGACCTCTTGCTAAATGAGCTTTGGGGACAGGAAGGAAGTGGGATTATTTCCACTCCAGAGCTCTGTAAAAGGATTGCGACTTACATCTTGGGGAAAGGTTTATATAAAGGGCAGAGCTTTGTTGTAAGCGCATTAAAAAGCGGCATCCCAATATTTTCTCCCACGATTCATGATAGCGAAATCGGAATATCTTTAACAACCTTCAACAAGAAACACCCAAAAAAAAGGATCGTTGTTGATCTTCTGCTCGATAATGAAAAATATATAGAAATCTTCTCAGATAGGAAATACAAAAAGCGTGGGATACTTATTCTGGGAGGAGGTGTGCCGAGAAACTGGGCACAGCAGGTTACACCAATGATTGAATTCATAAAGCATGGTGTTCAAATTTTGGAAGACAGGGAAATCGGATATAACTATGGTGTTCTCATCACTACGGATCAACCCCAGTTTGGAGGCTTAAGCGGAAGTACGCTAGATGAAGCCATCTCGTGGAATAAATATGCACCCCAAGCAAGGTTTGCAACTGTTCATTGCGATATGACTATCGCACTTCCGATCATGGTGGGAGCTGTAAAGGAATGGCTGTAGTGTTTATTAATAATTTTAAGGAAGATAAAAGGAATCTTAAAGTCAGCCGACCTTTATTCCTCTTTTGGATTGTTTTTCAATTTTGATTTATAACAGCAATTCAAATTTGGAAAAATAATTGTATGGATGAAAAGGTGAATCAAAATTTATAATTTTCAAACAACAGCCGGCTGACTCTGTATTCATTTATATGTTACCTGATAGGCTAGCATCAATTGCCGCTTTTAAGCCATCAGGATTAGCCCCAGGAACAAGCATACCATTCACCACAAACGTTGGCGTTGAGCTTATGCCAAGAGACTGTGCCTCTTTGATCTGGTTTTGAACTGTTGTGGCTGTCTCAGGGGAATTAACGCAGGTTTCAAACTTTGCTGTGTTTAAACCTACATCCTTCGCAAAGGTCTTAAACTGCTCTTTAGATTTCTCTACAGTAATATCCTTTTGCTTTTGAAAGAGAAGGTCATGAAACTTCCAGAAAGAATCGTTTCCCTGATCAAATGCGCACTCCGAAGCAATGGCGGCATCCTTAGCCCAAGGGTGATTAGGTAGTGGTAGCTGCTTATAAACCAATTTCACCTTATTCTTATATTGATCTAAGATTCCAGGAAGCATATCTGTGGCACGTTTGCAGAAAGGGCACTGAAAATCCGAATACTCAACTACTGTAACCTTTGCACTCTTGTCCCCTTTTATGGGTACATCATTTAAAGAAATCTTTTTCATTGTTTCATCAAGTGGATTAACCTTAGAGTCAATCAATTCACCAAGAATTATATACTTTCCATCTTTAGTCATAAGAATTGAAACTGACTGGCGCCCTAAAGGGATTGTTCCCTTCTTCATCCCTGCTACACCTGCATCTTGGAATTTTTGAGTCTCTATAGGTTCACCAAAAATTAAGTATCGCCCATCATTACTCACTAAAAAAGGTACATCTCCCGACCCCTTAGATGACTGAACTGCAAAAGTACCCTTTTTGAAACCCTGAATTGAGCTCTTCTCATAACCCTTTACCTCAATTTTAGCATCTGCAGGCACCCTTGCCCCCAAGGTCCTTTTAAGAAAGAGTTGGAGCCTCTTTGCATCTTCAGACGATATGTTTTGGGCAGAGACACGAACCTCCATCGCAAAAAGACATGAAACCAACATAAATATTGAAAACAACTTAAATCTCATTTTTACCTCCTCAATTACTCAAAAGATTGCGTAAAATATAACACCACTTATCTGAAAAGCAACCAAAATCTGATTTCCGATTGCGTAAGTCTGATTTATGCCTAACCCGAATTTTGGATTAAGGAATTTGAATCGTTAATCTCATACAGAACTTCGTTAGAAGAACATTAAAACACTCACACTCTAAGTCCGCAATTTTTAGAACAGTAATTGATGTGAGATGTATTTGTATATATCTGTATATCAAGGTTTAACAGTTTTTTTTCGTTATTCACTTTCACTAAAAACCCTATCAAAAATATAGTCCACCTGTTTTAAGTCATGCTTTACATCAAAGCACTCTTCTATTTCCTCAAGGGAGAGGTGACTTATTATCTTTCTGTCATTAATAATTAAATTCTTGAAATCAATTTTATCCGTCCAACATTTCATCGCGTTTCCCTGAACTAGGAGGTAAGCATCCTCTCTTGATAAACCCTTGTCAATTAATTTAAGTAATATCTTTTCTGAGAAAATAAGACCGCGAGTAAGCCATAGGTTTTTTTCCATATTTTCTGGATATATCTCGAGTGTATCAAGAAGCCCCCGAAGGCGATATAGCATAAAATCAACTAAAACAGTAGCATCAGGACCGATTACCCTTTCTACCGATGAGTGACTAATATCACGCTCATGCCAGAGTGGAATATTCTCAAGCGCGGAAATAGCGTAAGAGCGAACTAGCCTCGAAAGCCCGCATAGGTTTTCAGATAGCACAGGATTTCTCTTATGGGGCATGGCGGACGATCCCTTTTGTCCTTGAGTAAACGGCTCCTCTAGCTCTATGACCTCAGTTCTTTGAAAGTGCCTGATCTGTAGGGCAATCTTTTCAATCGTTGATGCTATTATCGAGAGCGTGAGGAAATACTCCGCATGTATGTCACGTTGAATAATCTGAGTGGAAATCTTTGCTGGTTTAAGCCCAAGGACACTGCATACATGCTCTTCTACAAAAGGAGGAACGTTTGCGAAGGTTCCAACAGCGCCGGAAATTTTACCAACGCTTACAACATCTCTTGCCCTTTCCATCCGATCGAGGTTTCTTTTCATCTCGTCATACCAGAGTGCAAAAACAAGACCTAGGGTTATAGGCTCTGCATGAATCCCATGGGTTCTTCCTATCATGGGTGTGTACTTATGTTTATATGCAAGCCCTCTTAGAACCTCGATCACCTGTTTCAAATCATCAACTATTATAGTCGCCGCATCCCTTAGTTGAAGTGCAAAGGATGTGTCCAAAACATCGGATGATGTAAGTCCAACATGAATATACCTCGACTCTTCTCCAACATATTCTGAAACGCATGTAAGAAAGGCTATAACATCATGCTTTAACGTCTTCTCTAGCTCCTCAACCCGTGTTGCATTAAAACTTGCACGCTCTTTAATATTTGCTAAAGATTCAACCGGGATCCGTCCAAGCTTAGCCCAGGCTTCGCAGACTGCAATCTCTATACGAAGCCAGTTCTGATACTTAGCATCCTCACTCCAGATTCTTAACATCTCAGGTCGCGAGTATCTTTGGATCATACTATTGCAACCTCTCCTAAATCATTTCTTTTAGCAACAGAGAATCTTATGTGTTCGCTTCCGTTTTTTATAATGGCAGAATGTGCGCTCTCTAAGGCTTTTTTTGGCGTGTTATTCACTTCACTTAAATGAGCAAGAATTACGTATCGGAGTTCCTCGTGTATGAGATTTTGAAGAAGCTCTGACGCATCCTCATTTGAGAGGTGCCCCAAACGACTCTTTATCCGTTGCTTTAAATCCCATGGGTATGAGCTATAAAGAAGCATACCTTCATCATAGTTGAACTCTAAAATAAGTGTATTTGATCCCCTGAGTCTTTCCCTTACAAGAGCGGTTACAGACCCTATATCGGTTACAATACCTAACTTTTTATGGTCTGTTTCAATTGTAAATCCGACTGGATCCAATGCGTCATGGGGAACAGGAAATGGAGTAATTAAGGCATCATTTAGAAAGAACTGAGAACCTGGTTCGAATTCTTTAAGATCTCGAACCTTATCCTTCCATAGAGAAACGGTGCTTGATGAGACGTAAACTGGTGTATTGATAAATGGAATAGCCGCAACGTGGTCTGTATGCTCATGTGTAATGAGCACTGCATCTATATCAGACATTTGAACACCCAGTTTTTTAAGTCTAACGGTAAGCTGTCTATGACTTATACCCGCATCCACTAGAATCTTTGTTCTTCTTGTTTCAACAAAAAGAGAGTTTCCAGAGCTGCCACTTGCAAGCGTACAGATCTTCATTATATTCCCGATACTAGTATGAGTTAGGTTAAGTTTAGTTGTCAACTATTAATTTCCTTTATGGTATCCTTTGTTTATGGAGGGTACAGGAGAAATAATCCGAAAGCACTATTATTTCATGGATAAAGAAGGAAACCTCTTTTTTGAAGGAAATCAGATTACAGACCCCTGGGTGTATAGATTCTTCCTTAGGTCTTTAAATGAAACAGAAGACGGTCGGTTGCTTGTGGTATGCGAAAATGAACACTGCTACATAGAGGTTGAGGACGTTCCTTATATAATAAATGATATATCAGTTGTACGGGTTGAAAAAGAGAGCATAGTACACATCGAGCTTCTTTTTAAAGGCGGATATAAAGAGGTGCTTGACCCCTCTACCCTGCATGTCGGTAAAGATAACATCCTTTACTGCCGAGTAAGAAAGGGCAAATTCCTAGCAAGATTTAACAGAAGGTCTTATTATCATATAGTTAACTTTATTGAATACAATGATAAAACAGGAGAATTTCAAATTAAGGTCAAGAATAAACCCTTCACGATAATGCCATACCATTTTTAAATGATTTAAAACTCGTATAAAATGATAATAGGCAACAAAAGGAGGATTAGGATGTTTAGTTACAGAGTTAAGAACTATAGTCACTTATCTTTAATCGTCATTTTTCTTATTTTAATTGGATGCAGTCCTGCGAAAACCGTTTTTTATAAGACACCCGATATCAAAATTGCAAACTACCAAATCATCGAAATGCCCAATTTCAATAAAAACGATAAGGAATGGGTTCCCTATGACTCAGCTTCACTAATTCCAGATATGGTAGCTGAGAAACTAAGAACATCCAATCATTTTAATGAGATTATCCGCTCCGAATCCAATATAGCATCAAGAGAAAGGGTGCTCCTTGTTAAAGGAACTGTAACTGGTTATAAACCTGGTTGTAAATTTTGTGAGTTTTTAGCTGGTAGAATCAATGACAAGGGAAAAAGCTCAGTATCTGTCAGAGTAAAGTTAATTGATAAAACCACAGGTGACGTTTTAGCCGATGCAGAGATGGAGGGAAGAGCCAAAAACCCTGGAACTGGTTCAAGTAGATATACAAGAGTAGTGGATGAAATTGTCAAACTCATTTCAAACGTGAGTAAAGAAAGCTCATAACACTTTTAGATTAATTACAATCTCCTGCTTTTGCTTTGCTCCTTGCAATTCGATAAGTCGTCTCTCTGGATAATTTCTATGGGAAATGCTAAGCAGCGATGTATCAAAAAAACATATCTCTAATTCAAAAAGCTGAAAAGGAAAAAGGATCCACGAGTCTTGTGAAAACACGCATTATGACTTATATTTAATCTTATCCAAAAGAAAGGGGAGTAGAGAAAGGGGGTGAGGAAAAATTGAAACCTAAAATACTTTTCTTGATCTTGGCTGCAGCCCTGGGGTTTTGGATTGCATACCCTTTCTATAGCCTTATAATTGCAATTGCACTAGGATGTATCCTTGGTGCTATTGCTTTTGTAGTTATATGGGGGCTTGAGTCAAGGATGAATGAATTTACCCCAAGAGCAATACTTGGAGGAGGTATAGGAATTTGTGTTGCGTCACTATCCTTCTTTGCGATTAAAATAGTGTTTGATAGTTTAAGGATTCCTTCTAATATTACTCCATATGTACTACCTATTATTTTTCTTTGCTTTTTTTATATTGGAATTACAATTGGAGTAAAAAAGGGCTTTGAATTAGATCAAACAGCAAGAAAAACCTCAGCCAAGAATAATTATAGGACTCCAAAGATACTGGATACTAGTGTAATAATAGACGGAAGAATAGCAGATGTTGCTGATACAGGATTTATCGAAGGGATCATGATTGTACCAAAGTTCATTATTAAGGAGCTTCAATATATAGCAGACTCTCCTGACCCAATTAAACGTGTAAGAGGTAGAAGAGGGCTAGATGTACTCAAACGCATGCAAGAGATACCTAACATTGTAATCAAAATCACAAGCCATGATTTTCCAAGGGTGCGAGAGGCAGATTTAAAACTCGTTGAGCTCGCGAAGAATCTAAGAGGGATTATCATTACGAACGATTTCAATTTGAATAAAGTCGCAGGGCTTCACGGTGTAAGGGTGCTTAACCTCAATCAACTCGCCAGCTCACTTAAACCCATAGTGCTTCCAGGTGAGACGATGAATATACGTGTTGTTAAAGAAGGTAAGGAAGAAAATCAAGGTGTAGGTTATCTCGAAGATGGAACTATGGTTGTAGTTGATGATGCGAAGAAATACGTTGGAAGAGAAATCGAGGTATCTATTACTAGTGTTCTTCAGACCCCTACAGGGAGGATGATTTTCTCAAGGGTTAAAGAAGAGAGTTTAATCTCTGATCTTCATGCTTAATCTAAAAGTAGCTGCAATAATAGCAGCCGCTGGACTCGGAAAAAGATTCGGCGAAGGTTTAAGGAAGCAGTTTCAACCGCTCTCTGGAAAGCCGCTTATTGTATATTCAATCGAGAGATTTGAAGAATCCGAGTTAATAAATGAAATCATCCTTGTTGTTCCAAAGGATTCAATCATCTACTGTCAAAGAGAAATCAAAGATAAGTTTCAATTTAAAAAGATCACAAAAATCATCCCGGGTGGAAAGGAAAGACAGCAATCAGTAAAAATGGGATTTAATTCAGTCTCAAGTGAAACTGACGTAGTAGTAGTACATGACGGAGTACGCCCATTTGTAACAGCAAGGATGATTGATGAGGTTATAAAAGAATCTTTAAATACAGGAGGGGCAATCGCTGCTATACCAGTAAAGGACACAGTAAAGAAATCTTCTACTAAAAATCACGTTGAAGGGACCCTTTTACGTGACGCCCTATGGCTTGCTCAAACACCACAGGCTTTTCAGTACAATGTTCTAAAATCGGCTTACGAAAAAACCGAAAATGACGGATTCCTAGGCACTGATGAATCCTCGCTTGTTGAGAGAATAGGCATACGTGTCACGCTTGTTGCAGGCTCTCAGACAAACATAAAGATAACTACCAAGGAGGACCTACTCTTGGGAGAGTTAGTGTTGAAGGAAGGAACAAGACTATTAGATAATGATCAATATGACCACGGAGAGAATATAACACAGAGTGAAAGATATTAATCGTACAATCAACCTACTTACTATTCTCTCATGTACAAAACAAAGGCTAAGTGCAATCTTCGGCTAAGAATAGCTTATTCTGGAATTTCAAATCGTTAGGTGTATTCATAATGGAAAATCAATGCACCGTGTAGGCATCGGGTTTGACGCCCATAAATTCTCACAAGGACAAAAACTCATTATAGGAGGGGTAGAGATCCCTTTTGAACTGGGACTAGAAGGCCACTCAGATGCGGATGTTTTAACTCATGCTATCTGTGATGCTTTACTAGGAGCCATGGGAGAAAGAGACATCGGGAGTCATTTTCCTAATACCGATTCCCGATATAAAGGGATATCGAGTTTAGTTCTACTAAGGGAGGTCTTAACATTATCGTATTCCAAAGGATTTATGGTCGAAAACATAGATACTGTTGTCGTCTGTGAAAAACCAAAGATTTCTGCGCATGTTTCTCATATAAAAAAGAAGCTTGCTTCTGTAATCGGAGTTCCAGAGAAATCTCTAGGTATTAAAGCAACTACAACAGACGGTATGGGATTTACAGGCAGGGGTGAAGGAATAGCAGCCTATGCTGTTGTTCTTATTAAGACCATTGATTAATGAATTCCTTTCTCTCGAAATATAAAATCCTTCCTCCGCTTTCAGGGTTTATCTTAGGAATAATACTTAGCGAGTATTTTGGAAACGAATGGATACTGATTACCTTCCTTTCCCCTATTTTTGGCGCTTTATATTTATTCAAACCTCGATTTGGTTTATTAATCTTCATTCCACTTGGTCTTCTATTTTCTGCAAGACCAAACCTTCAGGGAAATAACGTTTTGAACTTTGCGGGGAAGGAACTTGATATAGAGGGTGTACTCTATAAATCCCCTGAAAGCAGAGAGAAAGGATCAAGATTATTTATTGATGTTGATAGGATTGTTATAGGAGGAAAAGAAAAGCCTTCTTCTGGAAAAGTAATTATTACTACAGAGGAAACGATCACAGGACTTGCATACGGAGATAGGATAAGGGTAATCGAGGCAAAACTCCGACCTATTAGAAGTTTTCAAAACCCGGGTAGTTTTGATATTAAACGATATTACGAAAGGCAGGGACTCTATGCCAGAGGATTTGTCCCAGGAAAGGAATGGGTCATCTCTTTTGGTAAAAGCAAGGGCTCAAATTCCTTCGTTCACGCAGTAGATAAGCTCAGGGTCAAATTTGCATATTTTGTAAGAAAGAAATCTCCATTTCCCGAAAGCGAGGTGCTTAATGCCATCACGATTGGAGATCAAGGAGGGATACCTCCAGAGTTAAGAAATGAATTTTCTGAGGCTGGAATTGCCCATCTTCTTTCGATCTCAGGGCTTCATGTGGCAGCAGTTGCATTTGTTTTTTACCTGATAATAAAATGGATCCTCAAGCGCTCTGAATACCTTCTTCTCAGGTTCCAGGTGCCAAGGCTTACAGCCGCACTAACAATCCTTCCTGTTTTTATTTATATGTTTGTCGCAGGATTTGCTACCCCGGTAGTACGAGCCTCAATAATGGCTATAGCTTATCTCGTCTCAATAGTTATAGGAAGAGAGGAAAATAAGTTAAATACACTTGCAGTCTCAGCTTTTATAATCCTGTTATGGCATCCCTGGGCACTATTTGAACTCTCGTTTCAGCTCTCATTCGCTTCAGTTCTCGGAATACTTCTAATGCATAAATTTTATCCCTTTAAGTTAAACACATTTAAAGACAAACTTTTCACAAGTGTAAAAACCACCGTTGCCGCGTCGTTTGCTACTTTACCCTTCATCATAAACACCTTTGGAACTGTTTCAATTGTAACGATACCCGCGAACCTCGTAGCTGTTCCATTTGTTGAATTTTTGATAGTCCCTCTTGGGCTTATTACCTTTCTTACCTTTCTAGTATCCGAAGTTGTTGCTAGGGTCTTTCTTTATGGAGACGTTTTTCTTATTAAATTATTAATCTTAGGAACAAAAGAATTAGTAAAATTCCCCCTTTCTTCACTTACTGTCCCTTCACCAAGCTACATAAGCTGGTTAGTGCTGCTACCTTCGATAATTCCTCTTCTTTTTTGGAAGAAATATCACAAACTAAGACTTCTTCTTCCGGTTTTTATTTCGGGATTTCTTATCACATGGGCTTTCACCAGTTTAAGAAATCCAAACCTTGGTTTTCTCGAAGTAAACTTCCTTGATGCCGGCAGTAGAAACATAACATTTATAAGGCTTCCCAAAGAAAAAACAATCCTAATCGACGGCGGGTTTTCAAAAGTTGACATGGGGGGTTTTATTGAACAAAGCGTTGTGACCCCTTATCTTCTTAAGTCAGGTGTAACGAATATCAACTATCTGATTTTGACATCATTAGATAAAGATCATTTAGAAGGCGTCAAAAACATACTGCAAAAATTTAAGGTAGAAAGTATCTGGACGAACGGTAGAAAACTTGATGGTGAGCTTTGGGGGATAATTAGAGATAAAGGCATCGTTTGGAAAAATATATTGGATGAAGAAATAGAAACCCTTGATATAGAAGGTGTAGAGATCGAATTGCTTAAACCCGAAGGGGAATTTAACATAAAAGATTCATCTTTACCCTATCCAATTTTGGTGAGGTTGACCTTCAAAGAAGTAGGTTTAATTATTGGCGAAGGTATAACTGATGCAAATGTTATAACGAGACTTTTCGAATTTAACAGAGGTAAAATCCAAAATAGTGTGATCTATTTTCCCGAAGTCTTTATGAAGCAAAAAGGAAGCTTGGATTTTATCAGAATGCTTTCTCCCAAGATTATTGTAACAAATTCCGCCTTAGAAAATATTTTAAAATTAGACAATGAAAGAAAATTAAACAAATACTATAACTCAAGTGTTTTTCAAACTGATACGCTAGGTTTGGTGACAGTTCTTACAGATGGAAAGCATTTACAGGTTAAAACATTTTTAGATAAAAAGGTTAATCTTATAAATTAAGCTTTAAGCATGAAAAAGTATCTAATTCTAATAATAATAGCAGTAGTAGTTTTAATATATATCTTTCTTCCATCGGGTGATGACAGTCGAGAAATAGAAGTGATTTTAGATGGAGTTATACAGGCTGGAAAGGAAAAGAACTTGGATGGGGTAATGGAGCATTTCTCAATAAACTACAGAGACGACTACGGTGCAACGTATCCAGTGGTAAAAAACATTGCAAAAACCTTTTTTGATAAGTTTGATGGCTTTGACGGTAAATATTCCGATTTGACAGTATCAATAGATGACACTGAGGAAGGAGAGAAACAGGCAGTTGCAAATTTTGACATATCTGTCTCAGGTATAAGGTCTAGCATCCCTACCCCCATCTTAGGAAGTGGAGACGTTCCTCAAAATCTTATTGTAACCCTAAGAAAATCTAAATTAACAGGCTGGAAAATAATAAAGGTTGAAGGCGTAGAGTTAGAAGAGAACTTTTAAAGATTTAGGAGACTTTAAATTGTAGAAAGCCTAATCGTCTTCGAGTTTTCCATGTATAAAATCGCTTAGTACCTCTATATTGGTATTTTTAGCTTCTTCCACTGTTCCTTCAAATATGATTTTGCCCTTGAAGAGAAAAGCAATTCTATCTGAAATCTCAAATGCGCTTGCAACATCATGAGTGATAACAACACCAGTTATACCAAATTTTTGCTGCATATCCCTTATTAAATTATTAATTCTACTAATATTTGGCGGATCAAGTCCTGTTGTTGGTTCATCATAGAGAAGAATCTTGGGCTCCGAGGCCATCGCCCTTGCAAGACCAACACGCTTTTTCATACCACCGCTTAGGTCTGAAGGCAGCTTATCCTCTATCCCTGGTAACCCTACAAGCTCAAGGTTTTTTGCCACAATCTCCTTTATCTCATTTTCAGTGTGTTTTGAATGCTCCCTTAGAGGATAAGCAATGTTTTCAGCTACGGTCAGTGAATCAAAGAGAGCTGCTCCCTGGAAAAGCATACCGATCTTTTTTCTTACATGAATAAGATCTCCTTCATCCATTGGAACTATGTCCTCACCTTCTATAATAACTTTACCTCTATCTGGTTTTATAAGACCCGTTACCTCTTTAAGAAGAACGCTTTTCCCGGTGCCACTGCCACCCAGTACAGTTATAGTTTCTCCCCTTCTAATCGGGAGTGTAACACCTGTATGCACCTCCTTTGAGCTAAATGACTTATGAACATCTTTTATCTCTATGATGAATTCTTCTTTCATCCTTAATTACCTACTTAATCAGGAATAGAAACATGAATGGTGTATTTATATATCAGCGGATTCGGTTCACTTTAAATTCTAAAATGAGTCTAATTACCTAATGCTAGTTTGTCAAAAACAACAAATTAGAATCTGGCTATTTCTTTTGACACATATTAATTAAAAAGTTACACTAGTTTTATTACTAAAGCATATCTATTTGTCTAAAAATTTTTTATTTACAATCTCTAAATGGTGTGTGCAGTTTACGTTACATAATTGCTCAAAAATAAAACTCTGAAAGGAGGGATAAAATATGCCATACGAATTAACAAAATTACCTTATAGCTATGACGCATTAGAACCGCATATTGACGCACGTACAATGGAGATCCATCACACGAAACACCATCAGACTTATGTAAATAACCTGAATGCGGCTCTAGAAAAGCATCACAATCTGCAAACCAAGAGTGTTGAGGAATTGATTAAAGATTTAAACGCCATACCCGAAGACATTCGCACCGCTGTACGTAACAATGGTGGAGGTCATCTTAACCATAGTATGTTTTGGCCCATGATGAGTTCCCATGGCGGAGGGGAACCTAAGGGTGATCTGGTAGCTACTATTAAATCCGCGTTTGGGGATTTCGCCAGTTTTAAAGATCAGTTTTCCAAATCCGCCGCCGGTCGCTTTGGAAGCGGGTGGGCCTGGCTTTGTGTTGATAAAAGCGGTAAACTAGTCGTAAATTCAACCCCAAATCAAGATAACCCTATTTCCGATGGTCTTAAGCCTATTCTTGGTTTGGACGTTTGGGAGCACGCCTACTATCTTAAATATCAAAACCGCCGTGCAGACTATATTGGGGCATGGTGGAATGTAGTTAACTGGGAACAGGTAGCCAAAAATTACGCTGCTGCGAAATGAGATCCTCGAGCAATTATCACTAATATTGGCGGCAAACCGGAAGAGGAATTAATTGCTTAAGTAAATCAACTGATACTTCCGTGGTTTTGAAAGGGGAATAATCCACTTTTATTTGATCAGAAGAGTAGTAAATAATAAAGGGGAGTTATAATTATTATAGTCTGATTTATGACAAACATTTCTAACCAAAATATAGGCTGGACCCACAAAATATTAATATGCCACTTGAGATTCAGAGGGTTAAATCTTTTTAAGCCCTAGGAAGCTTGCCATAATCTTTTTCTCCCCATGATCATGGAAAGAGATAACCACCTTCGCTTCGTCACCTAACCCCTCCACCCTCTTTACCACACCCTGTCCGAATGAAGGATGTATTACGTTTTCCCCAATTACATATCCATCGCCATTCTTAGGAAATCCGTTTCCGTCAACTCGTATTTGATCGTTGTCATGTTTCTTAAATGTCACTTCTCCGAAATTAGTTTGATAGCTTTCCCATTGAAGAAGCTTCCTCGGGATCTCAATAACAAACCGTGAAGGAATCGATCTGTGCTCCACCCCGAAAAGTCTTCTTTTAGATGTGCTTGTGAGATAGATCTTCTCCTTTGACCTAGTGATGCCCACATAGCAGAGCCTTCTTTCTTCTTCTATTAGCCTTCCATTTCCAAGGGATTTAATGTGAGGAAATAGACTCTCCTCCATCCCAACAATAAAAACTATAGAGAACTCAAGCCCCTTAGCACAATGTAGTGTCATAAGAGTAACCTTATCGGCCTTTTCATTAAATCTGTCCACATCGCTTGAAAGCGTAATCCAGTCAAGAAAATCGTGAATGCTGTTATTTGCTTCTTCTTTCTTGAATTCTGCCGCAAGTGTTAAAATCTCCCCAAGGTTATCTCGTCTTTCCTCATCATGTTCAAGCAACTCGAGGTAATTTGTCTTCTCAAGGATCTTATCGAGAAGCCTTCCAATCGAGAGCCTTTGCGAAAGCTTAATAAGCTCATTAATTAGGTTATAAAATTTCTCGAGACTGGCTAGCGCCTTCTTAGAAAGTAGCTCATTCTTTATAGCAAGCTCGGTAGCATCAAATAATGAAATATCCCTTTCTTGAGCTATCTTCTCCAACGTCCCTATAGTTCCCTTCCCTATTCCTCTAGATGGAACGTTGATAATACGTCTCAGGCTAATTTCATCTAATGGATTTGCTATAACCCTTAGATATGCCATGATATCTTTGATTTCAGCCCGCTCGTAAAAACCAACCCCACCTACTATGTTGTAAGGAATTCCTTGATGCACAAACTCCTCTTCTATCACACGTGATTGGTTGTTTGTTCTATAAAATACGGCAAAATCACCGTATAAGCGTCCATTAGTGGTTCTTTCATATTCAATCTGTGAGGCGACGTATCTTGCTTCATCCCTCTCATCGTGAGCCTCATAATAAACAACCGCGGAACCTTCTGTATTTTCGGTCCATAGCCTTTTATCACGCCTATATCTGTTTCTTAATATTACTGCATTTGCCGCCCTCAGTATGTTTTTAGTTGATCTATAGTTTTGTTCAAGCTTTACAACCTTTGCATCGGGAAAATCACTTTCAAAGTTAAGAATGTTTGTTATATCAGCCCCGCGCCATCCATAGATGGATTGATTGTCATCGCCAACAACAAACACGTTTCTATGTTTTTCTGAGAGCAATTTTACAATCTTGTACTGAATATGATTTGTGTCCTGATACTCATCAACAAGGATGTGATGGAACTGGTTCTGGTATTTATCAAGCACATCAGGTCTTTTCTCAAATAAAGTGGCGGTAAAATCAAGCAGATCTCCAAAATCAAGTGCGTTCGCACGTCTAAGCTCTTGTTCATAAATATGATAAACCCTGGAAATCCTCTCATCATAGATACTAGCGCCAAAGTCCCAGGGGCTTTGTCCTTTGTTTTTAGCGCAGTCTATCTGAGAGCGCACTGATCTTGGATCAGATATCCGCTCGCTAAATCCTAGCTTATTCATGCATTCTCTTATAAGTTTTATCTGATCTACTTCATCGTATATTATAAAATCCCTTCTAAAACCATCGAGTTTATCTATTTCCTTCTTCAGAATTCTTAAGCAAACCGAATGAAAAGTACCTATCCATAATTCATGCGCATCTTTAGCTACGAGGCGATGCACCCTCTCTTTCATCTCGTTCGCTGCTTTGTTAGTGAATGTAACAGCTAGAATATTAGTAGGCGATACACCCTTTTCCTTAATAAGATAAGCGATTCTATAAGTTATTATTCTGGTTTTGCCTGAGCCAGCACCAGCAAGAGCAAGCACCGGACCCTCAGGGTGTGTAACAGCTTCTCTCTGGAATGGATTAACGTCGTTGAGAATATCTGATTCCATATTAACCCCTCATATGTTGAAAAGCAGATAAATTAAAACCCATGCAAATATAAAGGGATATAGACAATAACTAGTCAGGGGAAGCTTATAGACCCTTTCTTATCTTCCCGCTTTATGTCCAAACCATAATACTCCTAATAATTATGTTTAATTACTTTTACTAAATCAGTAAAAGTATTTGTGGAAAATTCCTTTGCGTATCGAATATAGACGATATTTAAAATATGTCAAGGGTAAAAAAATCCCTTGTATATAGTGTTGTTATCCCATTTAATACTTGCCTGAGAACGTTTATTAAAGAGTCCTATTTCATGAGGAGCGTCTTGACGGCGTAAAACAGTTTTAGATATAAAAGAAAAAACTTGATAATATAACAATAATCTAGTAGAGTTTAACAATATAGTAAATGGTGTGAGGTTAAGAGGGGTAGCAGATTTAGCTATTTTTAATTGAAAGAAGGGTCTGGATAGATCAGACAAAGCTTTTGAGAAATAAGCAGGGTGTAGTAAAAAAACAATGATAGATAAAATGTGTGTAAACAGGAGTCGTCTAGTATGACTGCTACAAAGAGGCAAAGCCATGAATGGAACGATTAAAAAATTAATAAAGGATAGAGGATTCGGATTTATTCGAGCTGAGGATGGAAGAGAAATATTCTTCCATCGGACAGCTGTTCAAGGTCCAGATTTTGAATCCTTAATGGAGGGTCAGCTCGTAGAGTTTGATGTTGAAAAAAATCCAAAGGACTCTCGAACCAAAGGACCTCGTGCTGTAAATGTGCGTGTAAAAGCGTAAATGCTCCTCATAGAAGAGGAGCATTTCTGTTTTCTTCTTGCTTCTTGGAATTATTTTCCAACACCTTTCTAGAAAAATAATTGCATAGAACTAAGAAATAATATGGGAAGGGCGAAATGATAGGCAAGGCCCTCGATGTATCTAGAAGGAGGTGGGAAAACATAAGAGGTTCTCTTGCCCTGTTGGGAAGGTTTTCATCTGGGATTTTGATTCGTCTGTGGTGAAGACAAAGCTTAAGACCGTATGAGAGACATTTATCAGATGGCAGAACGATCATCAACTTTATATCAATGAGCTGAAACAGTGCTATAGGCATTCTAAACGTATTATGGAATTATGGGTGATTCAAAAATTTAATGCTGATAAGGACTAAATAAGATAATGGCAAAAGATACAGCACTTAGTAGTGCGTTTGAGAAGTGGCCAATTGGTGAATTCGAGGAAAATTACGGACGGGATGAGATTATTAATCCAATTGAGTTTGGGAACGTATCGCTCTTGGATATAGCCGATCCAGAAATTGAGATTCAAATTGAGACTCAAAAGAATGGCTCTCTAAAGAAAAACAGGAAAGAAACAGCTCCAAACGAGGATATTAGACTCCTACAATCATACATCAAAGAGGTGGGACAAGAACGTCTTTTCACCCCTAAAAAGGAAATTGAGACTGCAGCGAAGATTAAAAGCTGTGAGGCAAGAGTAAGAGTGATAAAAGCTACTTTAGAGAAGCTTCTTGGTACAAACCTAGAAGAACGTTATAAAGAATTAACACGAGAAAACCTTAAGGTGATCTTGAATGGAGGAAGCAAAACGAAAGTAGCAAAGAGGCTTATTACCCTTTTAGAATTATATTCAAAGACGGTAAAAGCCCTCAAAGCAAGGTTTATAAAAGCAAATCTCAGACTGGTTTTAATCTTTACGAAAAGATACTTGGGACGTGGACTCCCTCTTACCGATCTAATTCAGGAGGGGAATATTGGTCTTATGAAGGCTGTTGACAGGTTTGACCATACACGTGGATTCAAATTTTCTACATACGCCTCCTGGTGGATAAACCAAGGAATGTCGAGGGCTATACTCGAGCAGACTGGAAGTATAAAGGTGCCAGTTTATGTACTTGAGCAGGCAACCAAGGTTCACAAAGCGAGTTCCATGCTATCCAACGAGAATGAGAGGAAACCTCTTCCTGAGGAGATATCTAAGAAATCGGGAATATCTTTAAAATCGGTAAAGCGAGTTTTAGAATCTACGAAGTATGCAGCCTCACTTGACGCCCCTATCATTAGTGATGCGGAAACCACCCTCAAAGAATTTATACCCGACGAACATTCCTTTATCGCGGATTCAGTTGTAGCAAAGACCAATCTTTCAGTGAGGATTAAAGAAGCCTTATCAACGCTTAATCCAAGAGAGGAACAGATAGTCAGGATGAGATTTGGTATCGGCTATGAAGCCGAACATACGCTCGATCAAGTTGGAAAGCAATTTAACTTAACTAGAGAGAGAATCAGGCAGATTGAACGGCGTGCGCTTGAAAAAATAGAAGAATCGGAGATAGGAATACTGCTTAAAAGCTTTCTCGAATAAATGAAGAGGGTTTTATGATTTATGCTAACAGAAACAACTGAATCAGAGAGGTTGAATGAAACATAAAAAGGTAGAAACATGCCGCTTTTGTATGAAGCCAATTGCTAAAGGAGAATTCCGTGATACCCACCTCGATGGGAATTTAGTTTGTCTTGATTGCTACAATGGGCTTAACAGTACAACCGAGAATAAAAAGAAGTACAACTCAGCTTACCACTACCCAACTCACGGAAGACTCGCCTTGACCGGAACATTAAAAGCAAGGAAAGCATGAGTAGTCTGAGGGAGCGCAAAAAGGGGGGGTATCCATGGAAAGCCTTCTTTGAAACAATAAATTTTTATATGAATAGAATGAATTCATCATCTATGCTGGCTGGGGCGGGTGGACTCGAACCACCATAGCGGGCTCCAAAGGCCCGAGTCCTGCCATTAGACGACGCCCCATCAATTATGATTTCCGAGATTTTTATAAAAACTAAAAATGAATAGACGCTATATTAAAATAGTTGATTAAAATCTTACCAAGCATTCCCTAACAAGGCAAATAAAGTAAATACAGCATTTATAATCTATGCCATCCTGAAATGCCCTGGGCGAAAAAGACCTTGAATTTAGTGCTATCTCTGAAATAGTCGTAAATCATTTTTGCCTTTTTCTCATCATTAAAAACTCCAAAAACAGTCGGGCCGCTTCCTGTCATTGATACTGCTTCTACATCCATGCTTATTAATTTCTCTCTAAGGTTTTTTATTTCTGGATAAATAGCTATTGCCAACTTCTCTAGATCATTTATAAGTGGGAACTCACCCCTCCTAAAAAGGGAAATTTTATGTTCTATACCGTCTCTTATTAATCCCTCTTCCTTAAATGCCTCATCCCATAGTTCATAGATTCTCTTAGTCGAGACTTCAAATCCTGGGTTTAGAAGAACGTAATAAAAGAGTGGAAAGCTACTTATGAGAGTTACCTTATCTCCAATACCTTCAATGATGGAACTCCTGCAATGGATAAAGAGTGGAACATCAGCACCAATTTTGGATGAAAATCTAATGAGGTCATCTTCACTGAATTTGTTTGTAATTCTATTAATTCCTACAAGAACCGCCGCGGCGTTTCCGCTACCACCACCAAGCCCGGCACCCACAGGAATCCTTTTCTTTATAAAGATTCTAATTTTTAAACTAATTCCACATTCTTTAAGAAAAACCTCTGCCGCTCTCCAAGCAAGGTTTTCTTTTCCTCTTGGTATTTCAATCCCAGTAGATTCGAGGGTGATTCCATCTCCTTTCTCTACCTCAATCCTAACCTCATCAAATAAATTTATGGGTTGAACTATTGACCTGATGTCGTGATACCCGTCTTGACGTTTTCTAATTACCTCAAGAGTCAGATTGATTTTGGCCGGGGAAAGAAGGGTAATAGAATGCATGGTAGTTTATTTGCTGATTTTTGTTTTACTTTCATCGGAGTTCTCAATATTAAAATCCATTGAAACCTTTAATCGGCTGAAGTTACCATCTACTTTAAGTAGCCTTTCGTCTACTTGATCAAAAGTAAACTTGATCAATAGGTTGAATTGTTTTCCTTTTGAGTTGGTTACATTATTTTTCAGATTGTATTTGTATGTGAATATAGAGTCAACTTTAGAGTCTTTATTATAAAGTGGCTTACCAAGAACTAGAGTAACATGCTGCTTTTTTGGAATCTCCATAGAATCCTTGCCCTCAAACTTCGAGGATGCACTGCGATTCCACTCGTTAATTTCAGCACTGCCCATTGATTCGAACATTCTAGCCAGCAAAGGCTTGGAAAGAACTTTAAGAAATCGCTCCGGGAATCTAATCTCCCTTAGTTTATCCTTTTGGAAATACATGATAACAGGTATGTCAAAATTTCCCTCCTCGTCCTTTTGACCTCGATAATCCTTTTCGAATAAATATGTCCATACTTTTCCTTGATCCTTTTCTTCATCTAATGTCGGAGGGCGCTTTGCCAACCATAGAATATCTTCCGTGCGAAGAGTCGGCTTTAAGAATACAAGCGAAAACCCATTTTGATCATTTATCTGAAAATAGTTATTAAAGTCGTTAAGTTGCCGCTTAACCTCTAGAAGCCGCAAAAACACACATCCCGTGGTCAAAATTATTAAAGAAAGAACAAGATAAATGGTTACCTGTTTTAGTTTCATTCGGTTATATCAATACAACCTCAGCAAATTTAATCACACAAGACGAGCATTGTAAAAGAACTATCCATTATGTCAATTGTATGTAAACCTTCGTTATTGACTTTAGGTGCACTTTTTTAGTTTGAATTAGCATGATAGTCACAGTATCTTTATTTTATAATACCAAAGGGGAGGAGAATAACTATGAAGGTACTGACTGGAAACTTAGGTCTTATAGTTTTTCTCTCTTTTACAGTCACACTCATAAGTTGTGCTGGAAGTCGCACCAGAGAGAGTACTGGAGAATTTATAGATGACTCTACCATCACCACCAAAGTTAAAGCCGCACTTTTAGCTGAACCAGGTATAAGGTCTTATCAAATAAGCGTAGAAACCTTCAAAGGAGTAGTCCAATTAAGCGGGTTTGTAGACACTCAGCAACAAAAGAGCAAGGCAGGAGAGATCGTATGGAGTGTTGACGGTGTTAGGTCAGTAAAAAATAACATTCTCGTAAAACAACCTTATTGAAGCGGCGCTTTTAAAAGACGAACATCATCAATCCACACTGTACCTGTTCCATTTATAACGATATTGAGCTTTACATAGTCAGGTTTCTCGCCCTTCTTTAGAAAGAATGGAATCTGGAGTGTCACCCAATTTGTGGTGCCGGTTAATGGACTATCGAGTCCCCTGGAAAAGAACTCTCCTTTGCCCGGGAAATGACACCACATCTCCAAATACACTTGTCCTTCTACATCCTTAGTACGAACCCTTGCCTGGTAAATCAAGCGTGCATCATCAACGTCAATGTCGTCTACCTCAAATAACCTTACGATAGTTGGCTCTTTTGCGACAATTCTCAAAGATCCATTGCCATCACTTGAAACATTCTTAACAATCCCTACGCCAGACTGCGTGATAATCTCATTTAGATTATCTACTGGAAATTCCTTTAGCACAGTCACCTTATTCGATTGCTTAGAACAACCTCCTGCAACAAAAATCATCACAACGAAAACACAAACGACCATATCTCTTATACTCAAGAATCCTGCCTCCGATGAAAAAACAGTGTAAGCAAAAATTTTAAAAACCCCAACTCAGGTTAACTTCCATCATCAGGCAAATCAACATACCATATTTTTCACTTTCACAGCCCTACCCTGTAAGATCAACTGGAAACCTAGCAAAAC
>Ga0209640_10000908_pt1 | contig 24064 bp, 23 predicted proteins | sample RifCSP10_1_FD_184018 | JGI IMG/M metagenome (GOLD analysis project Ga0209640, IMG submission 184018) | Soil microbial communities from Rifle, Colorado - Rifle CSP2_sed 10_1 (SPAdes) (version 2) | ecosystem: Environmental > Terrestrial > Deep subsurface > Rock core/Sediment | place: Rifle... | reverse complement strand
GAGTTGTTGTCAATTATGCCTACGCCTCCAAATCTCTGATCGCCGCGAGGTCGCCCTGCCTCTGCGCGCGCGAGGTGCCGGCCTGCAATATAGCCGAACGTCAACGCCGGCCCGAGCGTGATGCCCGGCCCAGGGTAGCCGCCGTTCATGATCGTGTTCATGTCGTTGCCGCAGGCGTAGAGCCCCGCGATCGGTGCGCCGGCGGCGTCGAGCACCTGTGCGTGCATGTTCGTGCTCAGGCCCGCCGCGGTGCCGAGATCGCCGGGGTACAGGGCAACCGCGTAAAAGGGGCCCCGCCCGATCGGCGCCATGCAGGGATTGGGCGTGTGCTCGGCGTCACCAAGATACTTCCCATATGGGTTGCCTCCCTTGCGGAACGCGCGGTCGACCCCCGTGCGCGCATCCTCGTTGTAGCGCAGTACGGTCGCCTCCAGTGCCGCCGGGTCGATGCCGAGCGCCCCAGCCAGGGCGCGAATCGAAGCTCCCCGCGCGAGGTAGCCGCTTGCCGTATACGAACCAAGAGACGGCGTGAACGGCTTCACCGCCCCCAGGCCGTACTTCCACACGCCGGCCCGGTCGCAGATCAGGAAGGCTGGAATCGCGTGCGCGCGGAACATGGCCTGGACGAACTCGTGGTACGAGACGGCCTCGTTGGTGAAGCGTTGTCCGAGGCGGTCCACGGCGATAAAGCCGGGCTTGCCGCGGTCGGTGACCGTGTGGGGGTAGACCGCCGAAGTCCCGTCGGCACGCCGGAAGCGCGAAACCGGCGTCCAGTATGCGTTGTTCGTGTTCTCCTCGACCATGCAGCCGCCGGCCGCGAGGCCCAACCGCAGCCCGTCGCCCGAGTTCGTCGAACAGGCCGCGGACGAGGGTCCGGTTTCGGCGGGGAGATAGCGGGCACGCAGCTCGGCGTCGTTCGAAAATCCACCGGCCGCCAGGATGACTCCGCGCCGCGCACCAAGTCGGGTGCCGTCCGCGAGTGTAACTCCGGCCACGCGCCCGGCCTCCATCGCGAGCGAGGCGACCTGCGTTAACGTGCGCAGCTTCACATCGAGCGTCACGACCGATTTGAGCAGGCGCGCCGCCAGCGCGTTGCCCAGCACGAGATGCGCGCCGCGGTCGAACGAGAGGCGATCGAGAGCATGGCGCGCTACGACGCGCGTGACGCGCAGCGCGGATGGGAGCGAACGCCACGCCGTGCGGAAATGCGGGATGTCGGCGCGGTCGACCATCATGCCGCCGAACAGCATGAACTCGGGCAGCGGCGGGCGCAGCAGGCCGAAGTGGCGTCCGAGCTCGCGTCCATCGAACGGGACGGGTTCCAGCACCCGTCCGCCGAGGGTCGCGCCGGGCAGATCCGGGTAGTAGTCCGGGTAGAACATCACCGGCTTCAAGGCGAGCGCCGTGTGTGCTTCGAGGTACTCGATCGCCTCCGGCGCGCGCGTGAGGAAGACCTCGCGCAGCTCGCGGTGGAAATCACCGGGAACCGTGTGGCTCAGATAGAGCCGGGCCTGTTCGAGAGAATCCGTGAGTCCCGCAGCGCGCATCTTCGCGTTGGCGGGGACCCACACCATGCCGCCCGAGACGGAAGTCGTGCCGCCGACACGGTCCGCCTTCTCGATGAGCAGCGTCGCGAGCCCCTCGGCCGCCGCGACGCACGCCGCGGTCATGCCGCCCGCGCCGGCGCCGATCACGATGACATCATGGTCCTCGGAGAAACTCATGCTCCACCTCCGCTGGATATTCCGCCGTTCCGCCGCGTTGCGCACCCGCGCCGCATGCTCAAACCCGAACCGCCATGGAAACACACGAAAGACAGCTCAAATTCGTCAGGGAAGCGCCAATAGAGCCGGGCAGTTCACGCCGTGCAGTCGATCACAACGGTCCCGTGTTTTGGCGCGTACTCGACAGCGGCGTGCGCCTCGGCGGTGCGGGCCAGGGGATAGATAGCGGACAGGGTATGGATCATGCCGCCTTCGCGGAGCCACCGCGCGATATCCGACTGGGCGCGGCGACGGGCGGCATGGGGCGCACCGTTCAACAGCACGCCGTGTATCGCGAGGTTGCGACGCATGACCTCCGCCGCGGAAAGCACCGGCGCCACGTTGGCGCGCGATGCGTAGAACGCGAGCGAGCCGTTGGGCGCGACAAGCTTGAGCGTAACCGCCAGGTTGCCGCCGAAGTCCACATCGACGACGTGATGCACGCCCGTGCCGCCGGTATATTCGCGCACACGTGCGGCAACGTTTTCACCACGATAATTCACCGCCAGATCGGCACCCGCGGCGACAGCATGCGTGGCCTTCGCCGGCGAACTCACGGTGGCAATCACGCGCGCGCCGAACCGTTTCGCCCACTGGATTGCATAGTGACCGACCGCGCCCGCGCCTCCGGTCACCAGCACGTTTTTGCCGGAAAGCTCGCCACCCAGCGTCACGCACCGGTGCGCGGTCATGCACGGAATGCCCAGACACGCGCCCTCCGAAAAACCGGCGTTGTCCGGCAGGCACGACACCAGGTCGACATCGAGTGCTATGTACTCGGCGGCGGTGCCAAGCAGCCGTCCCGCGCGCTGGCCGTTGTAGAGCCACACGCGCTTGCCGAGCCACGTCGCATCCACGCCCGCTCCGACCTCGTCCACGACGCCGCTGCCGTCGCTGTTCGGAATGATCAGCGGCCCTTCCATCGCATACGTGCGTCCGACGCAGCGATTGCTGTCCGCGGGATTCACGGCCGATGCGTGCAAGCGCACGCGCACCTCGCCGGCCGCGGCATGGGGCGTTGGCTGCTCCCCGAACTGCATCACTTCGGCAGGCACCCCCTGGCGGGTGTACCAGACGGCTTTCATCAGTCCTGGACGTTGCTCAATCCGAGCGCACCACGGGGGAGGAGGCGTGAGCGCGGGAGGCATCCGTATCATGGGTTACTCGACCTGCCGCCGAGACGAGGCTGATACCCGCCGAGATGAGTGTCCTGGCCACGCTCGCGAGCACCATCAGGACAAAGGCGGCGAGGAAGAGGAGGATCACGGTGCGCGCGGGCTCGCTCACGTTGAGCTCGAAAGTATCGGCGCCGGCGTGGCCGTAGATCGCCTTGTCCTCGACGCGCAGTTGGCTGACGATGAGCTTGACGAGCGGAACGTCCTGCGGTGAATTGACGACCTGGAACACGATGAAGCCGAGATAGCAGAGCAGCACGGTTCCGGCGATGATCAATGCGAGGCCGATCGGAAGAAGCGGTTTACCCATGCGGCGTGACTCCTAATTCAGATAACCCAGGGTGCGCGGCAGCCACAGCGCGATCTCCGGCACGAAGGTGACGGCGAGCAGCATCCCGGCCATGCCCAGCACGAACCAGACGACCCACGGCAAAGTGGACTCGATCGGAATCTGCGCCATGCGGCACGTCACCATCAGGTTCACGGCCATGGGCGGCGTGAACTGCCCGATCGCGAGGTTCATGGTGATGACGATTCCGAACCAGACCAGGTTCCAGTTGTAGTGTAGCGCGATCGGCACCAGCAGCGGAAGGAAGATGAAGTAGATCGAGATCGCGTCGAGAAACATTCCCGCGACCAGCAGCAGTGCGGTGATGCCGAGCAGCACCGCCGCTTCCGATGCCCCGCTCCCGATCATGGCGTGTGCGAGGCGGTCGAAAGTGCCCAGAGTGCTGCTGGCCCACGCGAATACGCTGGCGAGGGCGACGACGATCAGTATCACTGCCGCGATCTCCGCCGCCTCCGCCAGGACCTCGAAGATGTCCTTCCACGTGAGCGCGCGATAGACGATGATGCCGACGAAAAATCCGTAGAAGGCGGCCACCACGGCGGCTTCGGTGGGAGTGAACCAGCCGCTGCGCATGCCGCCCAGGATGATCACCGGGGCGGCAAGTCCCCACAAGGCATCCCTGAAGCTGCTCCACGGCGGCGGCGCCGGTTCGCCGTCATCGTGCGCGCCAAAGCCATGGCGCTTCGCGAGCCACACGCCGACGGCGATCAGCGTGCATCCGGCCAATATGCCAGGAACAATGCCCGCGGCGAAGAGCGCCGGCACGGTCGCCTGCGGCACGAGCAGGCTGTAGATGATGAAGGCGATCGAAGGCGGGATCAGGATGCCGGTCGCGCCGCCTGCAGCGATGAGACTCGCGCTGTAGGGTTTGGGATAACCCGCCCGGGTCATCGCCGGCAGCATGATCGCCGCCACCGCCGCGGAGTCAGCGGGGCCGGAACCCGAGATGCCGCCGAGGATCATGCAGACCAGGATGGCGGTGATCGCCAGTCCGCCGTGGCGGCGGCCGACGAGGCTCGCGGCGAAGTTGACTATCGAGCGTGCCACTCCCGCGCGCTCGAAGATAAGGCCCGCCAGCACGAACACCGGGATTGCAAGCAGCGGGTACTTGGCAATGCCGGTATAGACGCTGATCGGCACCGACATCACGCCGAGGCTGGTTGCGGCAATGACGGCGGTGCCCGCCAGACCAAGCGCCACGCCCAGCGGCACGCCGCACAGCATCAGCAGAACGAAAACGCCGAACAGCACCCAGTCCATCAGGCTTTAATCCACGGCACGCAGCCGCACGCGGAACACGTGCAGCAGGCGCAGCACGATGAGTGCCGACAGCAGCGGCAGCCAGAGGCTGTAGATCCACTGCGGCCATCCGAGCGCAGGGGAGGTGACGTCGTAGCGGAAATCGTCCCAGGCCATGCGCGCGCCGTACCACGCCACGATTGCAAACATGAGCGAGCTTGCACCGAGCGCGAAGAGTTCGGTGGCGCGGCGCGCGCCGGAGGCCAGGCGGTCGAGCAGGAGCGTGACGTTGATGTGGCTGCCGCTGCGGAAGGCGGTGGCGGTGCCGACCAATGTCATGAACACCATCAGCCAGACCGAGATTTCCTCGGTGAAAGCGAAGGAGAAATTGGTGAAGTAGCGCACCACGACGTTCGCCATCGTGATAATGCACAGCGCCGCCATCGACACCGCAAGCAGCCAGCGCTCCACCGATGATCGCGGAGCCGGATGACAAGCCGGTGGAGCGCACGACGGTCCCCTCTCCGCTCGGGAGAGGGGTTCGGGGTGAGGGCCGAGCGGCGCCACGCGGCTACGCGAATAGCGCTCGGGAGTGCATTCCCCTCACCTCTTCGCAATCGCGGCTTCGGCGTCCTTCACCAGGTCGCGGCCGATCTGCGCCGCCCATTTGTCGTACACGCCCCGCGTCGCAGTACGGAATGCCTGTCGCTGCGCCGCCGCGAGGCGGGTCACGGTCACGCCATTCGCTTCGATTTGCCTGATCGCCTCGGTATCGGGGGCGGCGATACCCTTGCGCGCGGCGACCACATTCTCCGCACCCGCCTGCACGGCTGCTGCGCGCACGGCTTCGCGGTCAGCGGGTGTCCACGACTGCCACACCTCGCGGTTCACGACGAAGATCAGTGGATCGGCGGCGTAGCCCCACAGCGTCAGGTGCTTCTGGTTGAGCGTGTGCATCTTCGCATTGATGAACACCGACAACGGATTCTCCTGGCCGTCGACGGCGCCGCTCGAGAGCGCGGGCTGCGCATCGGCAAAACTCATCTGGGTCGGATTGGCGCCAAGCGCGGTGAAGATGTCGATGAAGATCGGCGAGCCGACGACGCGGAACTTCTTGCCCTTCATGTCGGCCGGGGAGGCGATCGGCCCCTTGGAATTCGAGAGTTCGCGGAACCCGTTCTCTCCCCACGCGAGCGGCACGACGCCCGCCTTCTCGACGATGGCGAAGATTTGTTTTCCGACGCTACCCCTGGTGAGCGCATCGATTGCCGCGTAATCGTGCATGAGGAAGGGCAGTGAGAAGAGATTCAACTGCCGCACCTGAGGCGACCAGTTGATGGTCGAACCGATGGCGAGATCGATCACGCCCTGCCGGATAGCGGAGAATTCCTTCGTCTGGTCGCCGCCGACGAGACTCGTGCCCGGATACATCTTGATGTTGATGCGGCCCTTCGTCTTCTCCTTGACCAGCGCCGCCCACCGCTCGCCCGCCTTGCCCCAGGCGTAGCTGCCGGGGAGCACGGTGGAGAGCTTGTATTCCGGCTTGTAATTCTGGGCCGGCGCCGAATGCGCCAGCAGTAGCACAAGCGGGACGATGGCCGCGGTCAGCACGCGGTTCATTATGTTCGGCACTCTAATCCTCCTATTCGTCGGCGCGCAGTTCCCTGCGGTAGACCTTGAAGTCTTGCGAATATTGGTCGGCGGCGTCGAGTATGAACTTGATTTCCCGCTCTGTGAGCTGCCGCACCACTTTCCCCGGTGAGCCGACGACGAGCGAGCCGTCGGGTATCTCCTTGCCTTCGGCGATCAGCGAGTTGGCGCCGATCAGGCAGTTCTTTCCAATCTTGGCGCCGTTCAGGATCACCGCCTTGATGCCGATCAGCGTGCCGTCGCCGATGGTGCAGCCGTGCAGCATGGCCATGTGGCCCACGCTGACGTTTTTCCCCAGGGTGACGGGGAATCCCGGGTCCACGTGCACCACGCAGTGGTCCTGCAACTGCGAGTTCTCGCCAATGGTGATGGTGTCGTGGTCCGCGCGCACCACGCAGTTGAACCATACGCTGGCGTTGTTCTCGAGGATGACCGAGCCGATGACCGTTGCATTGGGCGCGATCCAGCAGTCTCCCCTGCAGACGACCTTGCGGTCAGGAAGCGAGAATTTCACAGCAGCGGCACGATCAGCAGCGCGACGATGTTGATGATCTTGATCAGCGGATTCACTGCCGGGCCGGCCGTGTCCTTGTAGGGGTCACCGACGGTGTCGCCGGTCACCGCCGCCTTGTGTGCGTCGGAACCCTTGCCGCCATGGTTGCCGTCCTCGATGTACTTCTTGGCGTTGTCCCACGCGCCGCCGCCCGTGGTCATCGAGATGGCGACAAACAGGCCGGTGATGATCGAGCCCATCAGCACGCCGCCCAGCGCCTGCGGCCCCAGCGCAATGCCGACGATCACCGGGATCAGCACCGGGAGCAGCGATGGCACGATCATCTCCTTGATCGCCGAGCGCGTGAGCATGTCCACGGCGCGCGAATAATCGGGTTTCGCGGTGCCTTCCATGATGCCGGCGATCTCCTTGAACTGGCGCCGCACTTCGACCACAACCGATCCCGCGGCCCGGCCCACCGCTTCCATCGCCATCGCGCCGAACAGGTACGGCACCAGGCCGCCGATGAAAAGCCCGATGATCACCATATGGTTGGAGAGATCGAAGGTGATGCTCTTGCCCGCCGCTTCCAGCGCATGAGTGTAATCGGCGAACAGCACCAGTGCCGCGAGGCCCGCCGAGCCGATGGCATAACCCTTGGTCACGGCCTTGGTGGTGTTGCCCACGGCATCGAGTGGATCGGTGATGGCGCGAACCTCCTTTGGCAGGTCCGCCATCTCGGCGATGCCCCCGGCGTTGTCAGTGATCGGGCCGTAGGCGTCAAGCGCAACGATGATCCCGGTCATCGACAGCATCGAGGTCGCGGCGATCGCGATACCGTACAGGCCCGCAAACGCGTACGCCGCGTAGATGCTCGCGCACACCGCGAGCACGGGCCAGGCGGTCGATTTCATCGACACGCCGAGGCCGGCGATGATGTTGGTGGCGTGACCGGTGGTCGATGCCGCCGCCACGTGACGCACCGGCGAGAATTCGGTCGCCGTGTAGTACTCGGTGATCACCACCATCAACGCGGTGAGCACGAGGCCCACTACCGCGGCGCCAAAAAGTTTCAGTACCGACAGCTCGGGATACTGCGCGCCGATGTCGCCCATCAGCCACACCGTCGCAAAATAGAAGCCGATGGCGGAGAGCGCGCCCGAGACGATCACGCCCTTATAAAGCGCGCTCATGATTTTCTTGCCGGGCGTCGCCTTCACGAAGTAGCAGCCAATGATGGATGCGATGATCGAGATCCCGCCCAGCACCAGCGGATAGACCACCGCCAGCCGCACGACCTCAGGTTTGGACAGCAGCAGCGCGCCCAGCAGCATGGTGGCGATGATGGTGACGGCGTAGGTTTCGAAGAGATCCGCCGCCATGCCAGCGCAGTCGCCGACGTTGTCGCCGACGTTGTCGGCAATCACCGCCGGATTGCGCGGATCGTCCTCCGGAATGCCGGCTTCCACCTTGCCCACAAGGTCGGCGCCGACGTCGGCGCCTTTGGTGAAGATACCGCCGCCCAGCCGGGCGAAGATCGAGATGAGCGAGCCGCCAAAAGCGAATCCCACCAGCGGATGCAAAATGTCCTTGATCGAGGCGCCGCGCACTGCCGACTCGTGCAGCACCCAGAAGAACCCGGTGACGCCCAACAGGCCGAGGCCGACCACCAGCATGCCGGTGATCGCGCCGCCGCGGAAGGCGACCGAGAGGGCCTCGTTCAAGCCGGTGCGGGCGGCTTCAGCGGTGCGGACGTTGGCGCGCACCGAGACGTTCATGCCGGCGTAACCCGCGAGCCCCGAGAGCACCGCGCCGATGAGAAAGCCGACCGCGGTGGACCAGGACTTGAGCGCGACGCCGATGACGATGAACAGGATCAGGCCGACGATGCCGATCGTGGTGTACTGGCGGTTGAGGTAGGCTGACGCGCCTTGCTGGATCGCACCGGCGATCTCGCGCATGCGGTCGTTTCCCGCGGGACGGGACAGTATCCACCGCGTGGACACTCCCGCGTAGACCACACCCGCAAGCGCGCATACCAGCGCGAATATCAAACCATTGGACATGATGACTCCCTTTGTTGACGTTGTCGGCCGGCGTCTCGCCGGCCTTGATTCTGTTCTAGCTCTTCTCCGGATCGAGCGCGAGACCGCCCTGAAACCGGGTGCCGGGCCGAAAACCGAAAATGCGTTCCGGTTCCATTTCTACGATCAGCCGATCCACGGCTTCCTGGCCATGTTCCCTCGTGACCTCCGACAGGATCAGCTTTGACGAATTCGCATTATAGAATCCGCCGAAGTCCGCCTGCACTTTCAGCAGTTGTCGCGCCCTCTCCAGGGTCATGGGATGCTGATTCGCGCCTCGTCATCAAACGCGGAATGCCGCGGCCAGCTTCTTCTTTACAGGGATGTTCCTCAACTTCACGTAAACCGGCAGGCCGTTGCGAAACGGCGGCGGGTCCTCTCCCTGGATCAATGGCGCAAGGTAGCGGCGGCAGCGAGCCGTGATGCCAAAACCGTCTTCCGTAATGAAATCGCGCGGCACCTTCTTTTCTCGATTCGAGATGTCCTTCAGTTCGGCCACGCCGATCGTCCAGCGATAGGGCCGGTCCGACTTGCGCACGATCACCGGCATGACCGCCGTGCGGCCCTTCGCCGCGAGTTCCACCGCCGCCTTGCCGACCGCGTAGGCCTGCTCCACATCCACACTGGATGCGACATGGCGGGCGGCGCGCTGCAGGTAATCAGCGACCGCCCAGTGGCAGCGGTAGCCGAAGCGGTCTCTGACGAGTTTCGCGATGCGCGGCGCGACGCCGCCGAGTTGAGCGTGGCCGAACGCATCGCGCATGCCCGACTCCGACAAGAACTTTCCCTCGGGGTCCCTCAGACCTTCCGAGACGGCGATCGCGCAGTAACCATACCGTGCGACGGCGGTCTCGACGCGCGCGAGGAAGCGCTCGAGATCGAATGCGAGTTCCGGGAACAGCAGGACGTGCGGCGCTTCACCTTCCTTTTCACTCGCGAGGCCGCACGCCGCGGTGATCCAGCCGGCATGCCGTCCCATGACCTCAAGCACGAAAACCTTGGTCGACGTGCGGGCCATCGAGGCGACGTCGTAGCCCGCCTCGCGTATGCTGGTCGCCACGTACTTGGCGGCCGACCCGAAACCCGGGCAGTTGTCGGTGACGGCGAGGTCATTGTCGATGGTCTTGGGAATCCCGATGCAGGCGAGGGGATAGGCGAGCTTTTCGGCGAGTTGCGACACCTTCCACGCGGTGTCGGCGGAATCATTGCCGCCGTTGTAGAAGAAATAGGCGATGTCGTGCGCCCTGAACACGGCGAGCAGCCGCTCGTACTGGGCACGGCTTTCCTCGAGCCCCTTGAGCTTGTAACGGCACGAACCGAAGGCGCCGGCGGGCGTATGACGCAGCGCGCGGATGGCCGCGGGCGTCTCCCTCCCGGTGTCGATCAGGTCCTCGGCGAGTACCCCGATGATCCCGTCGCGTCCGGCGTACACTTTGCCGATCCGGTCCCGGTAGCGGCGCGCCGTTTCGATGACCGCGCAGGCACTGGCGTTGATCACTGCAGTGACGCCGCCGGACTGTGCGTAAAGGGCGTTGCGCTTTGCCACAGGCATGCGGGATTGATGCGTCAAAAATGTGTCATTTTACCGCAGCCTGACCGCGAGACCCCAATCCGTCAGCTTGTTGCAACACATCGACGAGGGCGTTGGGCCTGGTCCGTCCATCAACAGCCTGCGAGGTCCCGGCCGGTTTTGCCCGAGGCCACGCCGGCGCGATCCTTTTCGTGATCCGCCTGCAGCCGCAGCGTCGTCGTGACGCAATCGGCGGGCTCAACGGTTACGCGCCTGCCGTAGCGTTCCTTGAGCGCCGTTTCGACGACCCAGCGCTCGGCGCCGGTGAAATCGGAAATCTGTCGCGTCATGTCAGTCCCAGGGCCGCGAAAACCCGCGTGCGCGAAGTCGCCACGTCGCCGCTGCCGTCCACCCGCAGGCAGCGCGGGGCATGGGGATCGCCGCTTGCCGCCCATTGCTGGTAGTAAGCGGTCAATGCCGAAGCCATGGCCTGATAGTCCGCGAGGCGTTTGCGGACGATTTCTTCCGCATCGTCGGGCCGCTGCATGAGCGCCTCGCCCGTCGCGTCATCGCGGCCCGCGACACGCGGTGGATGCCGGGTCACGTGATAGATGCGCCCCGAGGCCGGGTGGATGCGCCGCCCGGTCATGCGTTCGATGATCTCCGCTTCGGGCACGCGCAGTTCGAGCACGACATCCAGTTTCACGCCGGCCGCGCGCAGGGCTTTGGCCTGCCCCACCGTCCGGGGAAAGCCGTCGAGGATGAATCCATTCGTGCAATCCGCCTCATTTACGCGTCGCACGACCAGCTCGATCACGAGCCGATCCGGAACCAGTTCCCCTCGATTCATGTAGCCTTCCGCCTCACGGCCGAGCGGGTCGCCGGCGCCCACCGCGGCGCGCAACATGTCACCGGTCGAGATCTGCGGCGCGCGCAGTTTTTCCGAGAGCGCAGCCGCATGGGTTCCCTTTCCCGCGCCGGGCACCCCCATCAGCATGATTCTCATCGCATGCGGGCGCGCCCCGGTTCAGCCGTGCTTCGCGGCGAGGGCTGCGAACATCTTGTCGCGGATATGCGCGACCGAGCCCTTGCCGTAGATGTTGGCATAGTGGGGTGTGTGCCCATTGCCGCGCTCGGCCCATTTCATGTAATAGGCGATGAGCGGCTTGGTCTGGGAATGATAAATCGCGATGCGGCGCTTGACGGTGTCCTCGTTGTCGTCGGGGCGCTGCACCAGGGGCTCGCCCGTGATGTCGTCCCTGCCGGGTACCCTGGGGGGATTGAACTCGACGTGATAGCTGCGTCCCGACCCGGGATGGACGCGGCGCCCGACCATGCGCCGCAGAATCTCGCCGTCACCCACTTCGATCTCGACCACGAAGTCGATATCGACCCCCGCCTCGCGCAGCGCCTCGGCCTGCACGATGTTGCGGGGGAAGCCGTCGATGATGAAACCCTTGGCGCAGTCGGGTTCCTTCACCCGCGCCTTCACCAGGTCGATCACGATATGGTCGGGCACGAACATTCCCTTGTCCATGTACGACTTGGCTTCCATGCCGAGCGGCGTGCCAGCCTTGATTGCCGCGCGCAGCATGTCGCCGGTCGAAATCTGCGGGATACCGTATTTTTCCATCAGGAACTGGGCCTGCGTGCCTTTGCCGGCGCCGGGAAGACCCAAGAGCAGGATACGCATGCGGGCGCTATTTCCGGCGCATCGCGCGGCGCAGCCGCCGCAGGTCGTGGGGCGTGTCTACACCCGTATGCGGCGCCCTGCCCGTGACCGCGACGCTGATGCGATGCCCGTGCGCGAGCGCACGCAACTGCTCCAGCGCCTCATAGCGCTCGATCGCCGCACTGGCAAGTCGCGTGTAGCGCTTGAGAAAGGCACAGCGATAGGCATAGATGCCAAGGTGACGGTACGCGGGGAGACCGCGCGGCAGCGACTTGATTCCGCGGGCGAATGCATCGCGCGCGTAAGGTACGGGGGCGCGGCTGAAGTAGAGCGCGTAACCGTCGCGGTCGAGCACGACCTTTACGATGTTGGGATTGCGGAAATCGCGCACGTCGCTGATCGGCGTACAAACGGTCGCAATGTCCGCGTCGCCGTGGCGGGCGAGATTCTCGGCAACCCGGGCGATAAGGCGCGGGTCGATCAGCGGCTCGTCACCCTGAACATTGACGACGATGTGCCGCGCCGGGAAGCGCCGTCGCACGGCCACTTCGGCAATGCGATCCGTGCCCGTGGCATGGCTGCGGCGCGTCAGCACCGCCGTGTGTCCGTGCCGCTCCACCACCTCGGCAATACGGCGATCATCGGTCGCGACCAGCACCTCGGTTGCGCCGCTTCGCTTCGCGCGCTCGGCGACATGCACAACCATCGGCTTTCCGGCGATATCGACGAGAGGCTTGCCGGGGAGACGCGACGAACCGTAGCGCGCGGGAATGACGACGGTGAAGTCAACCACAGGATCGAGCTATCAGGACTGAGGATTGAGGATTGAGGAACAACGTTGGCTTCAGAAATTGTGGGCGCCCGCTCAATCCTCGATCCTCAATCCTGAATCCTAGACTTCTTCCTCGGGAGGAAGTTTGCGCGCCTCGTCCTCGAGCATGACCGGGATGTCGTCCTTGATGGGGTAGCCGAGACGGCACGGCCGGCACACGAGCTCGGACTGCGCCTTGCGGTGCACGAGAGGTCCTTTGCACAGCGGACAAACCAATATGTCGAGCAGCCTGCTATCCATTTATGACGGCCCGGTGATTTCGCGCACAACGAGTTCACCGAAAGCGGGATCGATCTCGGCGTCGACGGCGAGCGCCCACCAGCGTTCACCCGCGAATCCGCCGCATTTTACCGCATCCTTTTCCGTCATCACGACCTCCTCGCCGCGAAACGGCGCGGCGTCGGCCTTGGTGTAGGCATGGTGGTCGGGAAACGGGTGCGCCGTGAAGTCGAGACCGAGATGCTGGAGGTGCGCGAAGAAGCGGCCGGGATTCCCGATGCCGGCGATGGCGTGCACCTTCCTGCCGGCGAAATACTCGGGTGCGACGCAATGATCGGGATTGAGGAGGTTGCGAAATGTGCCGCCTCGCAACGCCATCGAAAACACGGCGGGCGCTTGCAGAAACATGTCCGTCGAACCGTCTCCGTTGACGACGACTGCTTCCACCGATGCCAGCCGCGCGCGCGGTTCGCGAAGCGGGCCGGCCGGTAACATCCAGCCATTGCCTAAACCACGCTCGCCATCGACCACGACGACCTCGACGTTCCTTGCGAGCCGATAATGCTGAAGTCCGTCGTCGCACACGATCACGTCGCAGGCGGGGTGCGCCGAAAGGAGCGCGTTCGCGGCGGCGACGCGATCCCGCCCGACCCAGATTGGCACATCGCAGCGCCGCGCAAGCATCACCGGTTCGTCGCCAACCGCGGACGGATCGCTGTCCGCGGCGACGCGCTGGACCGTGCCTGAGCCGCCATGGCCGCGACTGACGATGCCGGGGCGTAGCCCCCGGCTGGTGAGCAGTGCCGCGACCCACAGTACGAGCGGGGTCTTTCCCGTCCCCCCGACGTTGATGTTACCGACAACGATCACGGGCACCGGGAGCCGGGTGCTTTTCAAGATCCGGATGCGATAAAGGACCTTCCTGGCAAGAACGACCAGTCCGAAGACGAGACTTAGCGGGTAAAGAAGAACCGCGAGGGGCGTCACCTTCCGCCAGTAGCGTTCGATCCAGGTCATGACATCGTAAGGCGTTGGGCGAAAGAGGGAGGGTTTGGGGGCCGTGGAGCGGCGGCGCGCACTGCTGGGGGGCCGGGATTCCGGTTACTTATTGCCAGCCTGCGTGGTAAAGGTGATCTTGCCGTAGCCCGCGATCCGCGCCGCTTCCATGACGTTGATCACCGACTGATGGGGCGAATTGGCGTCGGCGCTGATGACGACGATGGGGTCTTTCCGGTCGCCGGCGGCGCGGCGCAGCTCCTGGCTGAATCCGTCCGCACCGCTGAAGACGACCGGCGACTTGTTGATCAGGTACTTGCCCTGCGCATCGACCGCCACGTCGATCTGCTCGGTGCGCTCGGGCGCTTTGGATGCGTCCGCCGTGGGCAGGTTGATCTGCAGTTCGGCGAACCGCGAGTAGGTAGTGGTGACCATGAGAAAAATCAGGATCACGAGGAGCACGTCGATCAACGGGATGAAGTTGATCTCAGGCTCTTCCCGGAAGGCGCGGGGGTGGAAGCGCATCGGTCAGGCCTGGCGTTCGCCGTGCAGGATCTCGACGAGCTTGATCGCCTGCAGTTCCATGTCCACCAGCATGGCGTCGACCTTGGCGCGGAAATGCCGGTAGAAAATCATGCTCGGGACCGCGACAACCAGACCAAACGCCGTATTGTAGAGGGCGATCGAGATGCCATGCGCCAGCACCAGCGGGTTGGTGCCCTGGGGCGTCTGCGCGCCGAAAATCTCGATCATGCCGATGACGGTGCCGAACAGGCCCAGCAGCGGCGCGATCGCCGCGATGGTGCCGAGGCTGGTCAGGAATCGTTCCAGTTCGATCGCCACCAGCCGGCCGGACTCTTCGATCGCCTCCTTCATGATGGCCGGCGCGTTTCGTGCGTTCCGCAGGCCGGCCGCGAAGATGATGCCCAGGGGGGAGGCTTCCGAGAGGCGGGTCAGCGTCTGGGCCGAGACCCCGTTTAGCCTGAAATCCTGAACGACCTGCGAGAGCAGGCTTTTCGGCATGACGACGTTGGCGCGCAGCGACCACAGCCGCTCGCCGATGATGGCCAGGGCAATGACGGAACACAGCAGCAGAGGCCAGATCGGCCAACCGGCCGCTTCGATGATCGCAAACACTGATTTTGCTCCGCAAAAAAGTCCGCGTAACTTTATCCGCCTGCAGGCGTTTCAGCAAGCGACCCGGTAGAGTACCGGCGGACGAACCGATCTGCGACAACCACCTGTTTGGCAACCGCAAACGCGCCGCCGCGTGGCAAATCACACGGCTTGCCTGTGCAACGGACCTCCTGTGGATAAGCCTGTGAACAACATGTTCAGAACGTCGCCTGAATTCCTTGGCCATATGAAAGTTTGGCTGAGTTGTTGCAGGCCGGGTTGCCTGTTTCCGACGTGAAAACATCGATATAAGACGTTTTCCCTCTGGTGTGCGCTGCAACACACTGGCGTGGACCCCGGTACGGGCGCGCTTGTGGATGAGAGGTCTGTCAAGCAGGCATGGATGCTGCTTGGATTGGCTACGGGAGTTGGCGAAGGCGCGGCCCATCGCGCGTGGGAGCGTGGCGCGGGCCTGCGTTAGAATCGAACCATGATGGACTCCGCACTACCTGCGGCGGCGCGGCAAGTGATATCGGTGAGCGAACTCAACCGACTCGCGAAGGACGCGCTGGAGCAGAACCTGCCACTGACCTGGGTCGCCGGCGAAATCTCGAATTTCAAGCGCTACGACTCGGGACATTGCTATTTCACGCTGAAGGATGCGCAGGCGCAGGTCGACTGCGTCATGTTCCGGCACAAGTTGCAGTACCTGAACTGGTTGCCGGAAAGCGGCATGCAGGTCGAGGTGCGGGCCTATCCCACGTTGTATGAGGCGCGCGGCAAGTTTCAGCTGAACGTCGAGGGCGTGCGGCGCGCGGGCCTGGGCGCGCTCTATGAAGCATTCGAGAGACTCAAGGCGAGGCTCGAGAAGGAGGGACTGTTCGATGCCGGGCGCAAGCGCGCGCCCCCCAGATTCCCGCGCGCCGTGGGGGTGGTCACGTCGCTGCAGGCTGCTGCGCTGCGCGACGTACTGACGACCCTGCGGCGGCGTCTGCCGATGCTGCCGATCATCATTTATCCATCGCCGGTGCAGGGCGAGGGCGCTGCCGGGAAAATCGCGCAAATGATAACGATCGCCGGCGCGCGGGGCGAATGCGACGTTCTGATCGTATGCCGCGGTGGCGGCAGCATCGAGGATCTGTGGGCCTACAACGAAGAGGTCGTGGCGCGGGCGATATACGCATGTCCGCTTCCGGTCATTACCGGGATCGGCCATGAAAGCGACTTCACAATCGCCGATTTCGTGACGGATGTGCGCGCCGCGACACCGACCGCGGCGGCCGAACGCGCCGTGCCGGACCGAGCTGACGTGGGGCAGCAACTGAAATACCAGTACGACGGTCTCAAGCGGTCGATGAAACGCCATCTTGAAGACCACATGCAGCGGCTCGACTACCTGTCGCGGCGGCTGCAGCATCCGGGCGAACGGATACGCAACCGGTTGTTGCACCTGAATCATCTTGAAGCCCGTCTGGGCGGAGGCTGGCGGCGACAGCATGAAACGGCTTCCTGGCGCATCCGGGAACTCGCCCAGCGCCACGGTTTTGCCCGGCCGGACCTCGCCGCGCTGGGACGCCTCGGCGCCGAGCTTGCGCGACGCCTGGGCGAGGCGGCGCGCGGAGGCATGAAGACGGCGGCGACCCGGCTCACGGCGGCCGAAGCGCACCTGAGGCACCTCAATCCACAACTCGTGCTGGAGCGGGGCTACAGCATCACCGAGACGGGCGCCGGGCACATCGTTCGGGACAGCGCAGTACTCGCGGCGCGCGCGGAGGTGAAGATCACGTTCGCGAAAGGCTGGGTGGCGGCGCAGGTGACGGCAAAGGCGGGCGAGAAGCCATAGCTCCGCGGCAAGCATGAGTACGGACGATCTCGACTTCACACAACCGGCGCAGAACGCGATCTACGATCCGGCGGTCGCGCGCGCTTTTTTCGAATCCGCCGGCACCGCGCAAAGCGTATCGCAGGGTGAGTCCCTCTTCATGCAGGATCAGAAAGGCGACAAGGTCTACTTCCTGCTGGAAGGTGAGGTCAGCCTGATGCGCGGCAGGAAGATGATAGACATCGTCAAAGCGGGTGAAATCATCGGTGAGATGGCGATGGTCAGCCAGCAGCCGCGCTCGGCGACGGCACTCGCACGGATGCCCTGCCGGGTGATCGCGCTTGACGCGCGCCATTTCCAGGTCGCATTTCAGAGAATGCCCGAGTTCGCGCTCATGCTGATGAGTACGACGATCAACCGCATTCGCCTGACGGTGGCGACGCTGAGCATCGGCAATACTCTCTCGGGGCAGGACCGATGGCGCGAATGCTGCGTGTTCGACCGCGCCTCGCTGTCAGCGCTGCTGAGCGAACTGGGCGATCGTACCCCGCTCTATGCTCCGCGCCGCAAGACCATCATGAGCGAGGGCGAAGCGGGGGTGTTCATGTACGTTGTCCTGGAAGGAACCGTCGCCATCTCGATCAAGGGCAAGGCGGTCGAGAAAGTCGGGGAGGGCGGGGTTTTCGGGGAAATGGCGCTGGTCGACAAATCGCCGCGCACGGCCACCGCTGTCGCGGAGTCCGACTGCTCGCTCCTCACGATCAACCGTACGGATTTTCTTGCGCTGGTAAAGACCCGGCCGGATTTCGCCATGTCGATCCTGAGGGCTCTGGCGGACAGGCTGCGGTTCCTCACGTCGAGATACGGTTAAAGCGGACGGAACCGCCGCTTTAACTCCGCACGTTGGAACGGACGCGCGGCGCCGTTCACCGTGCGGGGAACACGAGATTAGGGACGCTCTGAAAAACTGTCATCGCGAGGAGCCGAAGGCGACGTGGCGATCTCGTGTGCCACGGGATTGCTTCGTCACGTCGTTCCTCGCAATGACAATTTCAGGTCAACCAGAGGTTCCTTAGCGGATCCCAAAGCTGCCGCAGCTCACCCGCCTGCCATCTGCGCTTCGATCTCCCGCCGCAGGTACTCGAGCGCGAGCTCCGGCAGATTCTCGTCGAGACAGTCGAATTCGGTCGTATCCTGCATCGACCGCAGCCACGTCAACTGCCGTTTGGCGAGCTGCCGGGTGGCGGCGACGGCTTTCTCGCGCAATTCGGCGAGACTGAATTCGCCGTCCAGGTACTGCCAGACCTGGCGATAGCCGACGCACCGCATGGACGGCATGGAAAGGTCGAGACCGTATTCCTCCCGCAGGCGCCGCAGTTCTCCGATCAGGCCGAGTTCCAGCATCTCCTCGAAGCGGTGTGCGATGCGCTCATGCAACACTTCGCGCCGGGCGGGCACGAGAGCGATCTTGATCGCGGAATACGGGAAATAGACGTACTTCGGCTTGCGCAGGAGTTCCGACATCGGCTTGCCGGTCAGGTAGTAGATTTCCAGCGCACGCTGGATGCGCTGAGCGTCCCGCGGCTCCAGGCGCCCGGCCGTTTCCGGGTCCAGGCGCGCCAGTTCCGCGTGCAGCCCGGGCCAGCCGGATTTCTCCGCCATCGTGTCGATAATGAGCCGAATTGCGGGGTCGGCTTCCGGCAGATCGTTGAGCCCCTCGGTGAGGGCCTGGAAATAAAGCATGGTGCCGCCGACGAGCAGCGGAATATTGCCGCGCTCGGTGATCTCGCGCATTGCAGTCAGCGCGTCGTCGCGGAACCGCGCGGCCGAATAGCTTTCGTGCGGTTCGATGAGGTCGAGCAGGTGGTGCGGCACGCGCGCCCGCAGCCCGGGTTCCGGCTTGGCCGTGCCGATATCCATGTGACGGTAGACCTGCGCGGAGTCGACGCTGACCACCTCCACGGGAAGCGTCGCCGCAATGTTGGCGGCGAGGGTCGTCTTGCCGCTTGCGGTCGGGCCCAGGAGCAAGATGACCGGCGGCCCTTTCATTCATCTCCCGCGCATGAAGAGTTTGTCGAGGTCGGCGAGCGAGATCTGGTGCCAGGTCGGACGCCCGTGATTGCACTGGCCGGAGCGCTCGGTCTCCTCCATCTCCCGGAGCAGCGCATTCATTTCGGGCAGCGCCAGCCGGCGGTTCGCGCGCACCGCCGCATGGCAGGCCATCGTCCCGAGCAGCTCGTCGCGACGCTCGGTGAGGACACGGTCGGCGCCGTACTCGCGCAGCTCCCGCACGACTTCAAGTGCGAGCGCCGGCAGATCGGCGTCCTGCAACAGCGCTGGAACGCTGCGCGCTACCAGCGTCGTGGGCGACACCGGACTCAGGTCGAAGCCAAGCGCGCGCAGCGCGTCGGCGTGATCCCCGGCCGCGGCGACGTCGACGGGTTCGGCGGTAAACGTGACCGGCACCAGCAGCGGCTGGGAGGGCATGCGCCGGCTGTCGAGCGCGCGCTTGAGCTTCTCGTACATGATGCGTTCATGCGCCGCGTGCATGTCGATGATGATCAGCCCGTGGGCGTTTTGCGCGAGTATGTAGACGCCACATAGCTGGGCGAGCGCAAAACCCAGAGGCGGAGTCGGTTCCGTGGCGGATTCCCCGGGTGACGTTTCAGGTTCCCCGCGCCTGCCGAACAAGGCATCGTAGAACGCAAGGGGCTGTGCCGCTTCCAGCGCCATCGAGTGCTGGTGCCGATACGCGGGCGCCGCCGCATCCGCTGCCGTCACAACAGCCGGTCCGGCGCCTGTCGTCGCCACTGCGGGCGCCGCAGGGAGCGCCAACGCCTTATTCAACGCGTGGAACACGAACTGGTGGATGCCGCGCGCGTCGCGGAAACGCACCTCGATCTTGGTCGGATGGACGTTCACGTCGACCTGGGCGGGGTCGACCTCCAGGAACAGCGCGAACGCCGGGTGCCGCTCGTTATGCAACACGTCCTGGTAAGCCTGCCGCACCGCGTGGGCAAGCAGCTTGTCGCGAACGAAGCGGCCGTTGACGAAGCAGTATTGCGCATCCCGCGACGAACGCGCGTGCGACGGCAATCCGATATAGCCCGTAAGCCTCAAGCCCGAACTGGGTTCGTCGATGGCAAGCGACCCGGAACGGAATTCCTCGCCGAGCAGGGCGCCGACGCGCTCCGAGACACCTTGAGCCCTCAAGTGCTGTTGGACGCGCCCGTTGTGCTGCAGCGTCAGCGCGATATCACTGTGGGAAAGCGCAATGCGGTTGAACGCTTCCACGCAGTGTCCGAATTCGGTCGCGCCGGACTTGAGAAACTTGCGCCGCGCCGGCGTGTTGAAGTAGAGGTCATGCACCTCGATCGTGGTGCCCCCCGTGTGTGCAGCCGGGACGACTGCCGCAATCTCTGTGCCACGCGCGGCGATGCTCCAGGCATGTCTATCGCCCGCGCGGCGGCTCGTCAGCGTCAGTTGCGATACCGAGGCGATGCTCGCCAGCGCCTCCCCGCGAAATCCGAGCGTGGCGACGCGCTCGAGATCCGTGCTCGACGCGATCTTGCTGGTTGCGTGGCGCCCCAGCGCCAGCGCCAGTTCGTCGCGCGCGATGCCGCAACCGTCATCGCTCACCTTGATAAGCTTGACGCCCCCCTCTCCGAGTTGCACCGCGATCTCGCGGGCGCCGGCATCGACGCTGTTTTCGAGCAGTTCCTTGAGGGCCGAGGCCGGCCGGTCCACGACCTCTCCCGCGGCGATCTGATTGATGAGCAATTCGGGCAGTACTTTGATGGGCGGCATCACCCGATTATACCGGCGCGGATGCATTGCCGCGGCCTGGTGTGCCTGCCGGTTTTCGTATGCGGATCAGGCTTGTGCGCAAGAATTGCAGCAACAATGCGGGCAGATCGGGCACGGGCAGCCGTCTCCGCCCGGTTATTTCCTTTTCGCACGCGGTTTGATGGAGATCAACAAAGTGGGGGTGTCCCTTGCCCGTATAATGCGACACGTCGCGCTGCGAGGGCGCGTTGTTGCAGTCGATCGTCAACATCCAGTGGAAACAAGAGGGAAATTCATGCCTCAAGTGATAGGGGTGCCAACAGAGACGGCAGCCGGTGAAAAACGCGTCGCCACCGTTCCGGAAGTCGTTGAAAAGTTGATCAAGCTCGGTTTCAAGGTCGCCGTGCAATCCGGAGCCGGCGAGGCCGCGAATTTCAGCGACGAGGTTTATCGCGCCGCCGGCGCCGACATCGTGCCCGATGCCGCTCGGTTATGGGCGAGCTCGGACATCGTCTTCAAGGTGCGGGCACCGAGCGCAGAGGAAGTGGGGCTGGTGCGGGCAGGGCAGGCCATCGTTGCGTTCATCTGGCCGGCCCAGAATCCCGATCTCATGCAACAGCTCGCGGCGAAAAAAGCCACCGTGCTTGCCATGGACAGCGTGCCGCGTATTTCGCGCGCGCAGAAGCTCGACGCGCTCTCCTCGATGGCCAACATCGCGGGCTACCGCGCGGTCATCGAAGCCGCACATCAATTCGGCCGGTTCTTTACAGGTCAGATCACGGCTGCGGGCAAGGTGCCTCCGGCCAAGGTTTTCGTCATCGGCGCAGGTGTTGCGGGTCTCGCCGCCATCGGCACGGCCTCGGGCCTGGGCGCGATCGTGCGCGCCAATGACACGCGCCCCGAGGTCGGCGATCAGGTCAAATCGATGGGCGGCGAGTTCGTCACCGTGGACTATCAGGAAGATGGCACTGGCGTCGGCGGTTACGCCAAGGTGATGAGCGAAGGTTTTCTGAAAGCCCAGGCCGAGGTGTTTGCCAGGCAGGCGAAGGAAGTGGACATCATCATCACCACCGCGCTCATTCCGGGCAAGCCGGCGCCGAAGCTGATCACCGGCGAAATGGTGAAGTCGATGAAACCGGGCAGCGTCATCGTCGACATGGCGGCGGAGCAGGGCGGCAACTGCGAACTGACCGTGCCGCACCAGGTGACCGTGAAGCACGGCGTGACCATCATCGGCTACAGCGATCTGCCGAGCCGCCTCGCCAAGCAGTCGAGCACGCTGTACGCGACCAACCTCTTTCGCCTGAGCGAAGAGCTGTGCAAGGCCAAGGATGGGGTCATCAACGTCAACATGGAAGACGAGGTCATCCGCGGCACGACGGTGATCAAGGACGGCAACATCACGTGGCCGCCACCCGCGCCCAGACTTTCAGCCGCACCGCCGGCAGTGGCCAAGCCGGCCGCCGTAGCGGTGAAGGCGCAGGGCGGGCATGGCAAGAGCGGCGCGCCGGCCTCGGGCCGCAGCACGGCGATCATTTTCGGCGTGGCGGCAGTGCTGTTCTGGTTCATCGGCGCCAATGCGCCGGCGGAATTCCTCGCCCACTTCACCGTGTTTGTGCTGGCCTGTTTCGTCGGCTATATGGTGGTGTGGAATGTCACGCCCGCCCTGCACACGCCGCTGATGAGCGTCACCAATGCGATCAGCAGCATCATCGCCATCGGCGCCCTGGTGCAGGTCGCGCCGCCCCTGCTGGCAGGGGCGGGAGGCGGCGACCGCCCGGAGCTCTGGATCCTCGGGCTTGCGGTGGTCGGCATCGGGCTCACCAGCATCAACATGTTCGGCGGATTCGCGGTCACCCAGCGCATGCTGGAAATGTTCCGCAAGTAAGGGAGACGAAAGATGTCCGTGACTCTGGCAACCGTCTCCTATATCGGCGCGACGATACTTTTCATACTCAGCCTCGGCGGCCTTTCCAATCCCGAGACGTCCCGCCGCGGCAACCTGTACGGCATGATCGGCATGACCATCGCCGTGCTGGCCACGGTCTTCGGTCCGCAGGTGACTTCGGGCGGCTACGCCTGGATCGTCGGCGCGATGGTAGTGGGCGCCTCGATCGGCCTTTACGCCGCCCGCATCGTCAAGATGACGCAGATGCCCGAGCTGGTCGCGCTGATGCACAGCCTGGTCGGTCTCGCGGCGATGCTGGTCGGATTCGCCAATTACATCGATCCGGCGGCGGCGGGGGTGTTCAAGGGCGCTGAGAAGACCATCCACGAGCTGGAGATCTACATCGGCATCCTGATTGGCGCCGTGACGTTCACCGGTTCGGTGATCGCCTTTGGCAAGCTCTCGGGCAAAATCACCGGCAAGCCCTTGCTGCTGCCGGCGCGCCACTGGATCAACTTGACGGGCTTGCTGCTCGTGATCTGGTTCGGCGGCGTTTTCATCAACACGCACTCCGTGAGCGACGGCATGACGCCGCTGATCGTGATGACCGTGATCGCGCTGCTCTTCGGCATACACATGGTAATGGCCATCGGGGGCGCGGACATGCCGGTCGTGATCTCGATGTTGAACAGCTATTCCGGCTGGGCGGCGGCAGCCACGGGCTTCATGCTGAACAATAACCTGCTGATCGTCACCGGCGCGCTGGTGGGTTCGAGCGGCGCGATCCTGTCCTACATCATGTGCCGCGCGATGAACCGCCACTTTGTCGCCGTGATCGCCGGTGGTTTTGGCACCGGTAGCGGTACGCCGGCGGTGGCCAGCGGCGGCGCGCAGCCGGCGGGAGAAGTCTTCCCGATCCTTGCGCCTGAAACCGCCGAGCTGCTGCGCACGGCGAAGAACGTCATCATCGTGCCGGGCTACGGCATGGCGGTGGCGCAGGCCCAGCATTCGGTGTACGAGATCACCAAGTTTCTGCGCGACAAGGGCGTCAACGTGCGCTTCGGCATCCACCCGGTAGCCGGCCGCATGCCCGGCCACATGAACGTGCTGCTCGCCGAGGCCAAGGTGCCCTACGACATCGTGATGGAGATGGACGAACTCAACGGCGACTTTCCGGACACCGACGTGTCCATGGTGATCGGCGCGAACGACATCGTGAACCCGGCGGCGCAGGAAGACCCGACCAGCCCCATCGCCGGCATGCCGGTGCTGGAAGTCTGGAAGGCCAAGACCTCGATCGTGATGAAGCGCAGCATGGCCTCCGGCTATGCGGGTGTCGATAATCCGCTCTTCTACAAGGACAACAATCGCATGCTGTTCGGCGATGCCAAGAAGATGCTGGACGAAGTGCTGGTCGCGCTGAAAGGCTGAACGACAAGGCACTCTGCATGCAGACGGCCGCGCCCGCAA
>Ga0209640_10000907_pt1 | contig 24079 bp, 25 predicted proteins | sample RifCSP10_1_FD_184018 | JGI IMG/M metagenome (GOLD analysis project Ga0209640, IMG submission 184018) | Soil microbial communities from Rifle, Colorado - Rifle CSP2_sed 10_1 (SPAdes) (version 2) | ecosystem: Environmental > Terrestrial > Deep subsurface > Rock core/Sediment | place: Rifle... | reverse complement strand
CGAAGATGAGACGCCGGAGCAGTCTCATCCGCCCAAGTCTCCCACCGCGAAGACCAGTTCCGTCACCGGCTGTCCACCCATCAGATGCTCGTCGATGATCCGATCCAGCCTCTCGATGTCCAACCCTGCATACCAGGTGCCCTCGGGATAGACGACACAGATCGCACCCTGCTCACAGATCCTGAGGCAGTCCACCTTGCTTCGGAGGACGCGGCCGTCTCCTGGCTCGGTTGGTACCGCCTCTGCCTCCGGCTTGCCCGACCATGGCGGGGGAGCCGAGGTCAGGCCCGCTGCTTTGAGACGGTTCTTCAGATGGGCCCACAGGGCATTTGTCTCCTCGCGCGGCGCACATCTCGGCGTGGTCTGACCGGCGCAGAGGAAGATGTGATGCTCGGCGCGGGGAATGGAGAGCGCCTCGGCAATCGCTTCGAGACGTTGCTTGTTGTCCACGTCCAGAAGTTAGAGCACCGTCGTCGGTTTGTCGGCAAGGACGACTACGAGCTCAGGAATAGACCCTTGCCGCAGTTAGCCTCTCCAGACCCATGACCGACCGACCGACGTTTCTCACCCCGGCCGCCAAGGAGAAGATCCTGGGTGAGCTCGAAGTGCTCAAGACCGACGGGCGCAAGGAGATCGAAGAGAGGATCGCCGAGGCTCGCTCGCACGGTGACATCCGCGAGAACGCCGACTACGACGCAGCCAAGAACGACCAGGGCATGATGGAGGCCCGGATCCGCAAGCTGGAGCACCTGCTCAACACCGCTGAAGTGCGGGCCGTAGAGGACACCGGGAGAGTCGAGATCGGGAGCGTGGTGACCGTGATAGACCGCGACGGCGACGAGTTCGACTGCTTCGTTGCACCACAGGAGAACAAGGTGGGAAGCATGCTCCTCGCCTCACCCACCAGTCCGCTCGGGGGAGCGCTGCTCGGGGCATCGGCGGGTGACGAAGTCTCCTACGAGGCGCCGGGCGGGACCTTCAAAGTCACCATCGTGGCGGTTCGACCTTTCGAGGGCTGATCGGCATTAGCCTGACGTCGGTTTTCCGTCCGGGGGGTGGCCGGTGAGACTCCGACTCAGAAGTCCCCGTCAACTTGCAAAAGTCCTGATCAACGCGGCGCGCCGCGATCGCGAGGAAGTTGCCGACTACCTCGACTCCCGTCGCGCCGAATGGGAGGCCCTGGCCGGCGCCGCACCGGGTGACGCTGCCGACGTCCTGGAACAGCTGACCGAGCAGGATGCGGCTGAGCTGCTCACCGAGCTCAGCGCTACCGACGCCGCGGACATCCTGGAGCAGATCTCGCCGGAGCTTGCTGCTGAGCTCGTCGAGGACATCCCCATCGAGGACCTGACCGCCGCAGTCAGCGAGATGACAGGCGAAGCCGCAGCCGACCTCCTCTTCGAGCTCGACGACGAGGTCACGGAGAGCGTGCTCTCCCTCATGGACGACGAGTCGGAGCAGGAGATCCGAAGGCTGCTCGTCTATCCACCGGACAGCGCGGGCGGTCTGATGACGACGGATATCGCGGTGCTCCCAATTGGCCTTACGGCTGGTGAGGCGATCGAGCGAATCCGACTCCTGAACGACGAGCTGGAAGACCTGTCCTACGTCTACGTGGTCGACGACGAAGGCAGGCTCAAAGGAGTCATCTCGTTCCGGGACCTCGTCTTCAAGAGACCGGGGGCCAGCCTCGACGAGGCCATGGTCCCCGACCCGGTCTCGGTCGCCGCATTCTCCGACCGGGAAGAAGTCGCAGAGTTGGCCCAGCGCTACCGCTTGTTCGGCATCCCGGTGACCGACGGGAGTGGGCGCCTGCTGGGGATGGTGACCAGCGACGCAGTGATCGAAGCCGTCCAGGATGAGGCCACCGAAGACTTCGCCGCGGCAGTGGGTGCCGGTGTCGGAGAGACCGTGTACACCGACGTTGGCCATTCGGTCCGGATGCGCTCCCCCTGGCTGGTCCTCAACCTGACGCTTGCCCTTCTGGTCGCGCTCGTGATCGAGCATCAGACCGGGATCATCTCCAAGGAGCCGGTGCTGGCCGTCCTGATGCCGGTGGTCGCCTCCCTCGGTGGCAACAGCGGGAATCAGAGCCTCGCGGTGATGATCAGGTCGCTGGCCTCCGACGACGTCCCCAGCGCCCAGGTCTCGGGGATACTGAGAAGACAAGCGGGAACCGGCCTGTTCAACGGGATCATCATCGCCCTGGTGGCAGCCGGGCTCACCTACGTTCTGGTGGGGGTAGGGATCTTCAGCAGTGGGGCGGACGCCTCGGCTGTTGCCCTGATCGTGGCCCTGGCCGTCATGACCAACCTGTTGATCGCCACCTTGGCCGGCACCGCGATACCCCTCGTCCTGAGACGTCTCGGCCAGGATCCCGCCCTCGCTTCCTCGATCTTCCTCACGATGATCACCGACATCGTGGGATTCGGCGGTTTTCTCCTGGTGGCGACGGCGCTGCTGAGCTAGCTGCCGAGGACGAACTCGCCCGACTCGGTGAAGGGGCCTTGGAACCGGATGATGTTGCCACCGACCAGGCTCGCAAAATGATGCTGTTCGATCAGAGCGACCTCCTCGGGCGTCCGGTCCTCCTCCGCCTTCAGATATGCGTTGGCAGCGGCGGCGTCATCGAAGATCTCTGCCCCATAGGTGGCGATGCCCCGGTCATACAGGTCTCTGAGGAAGTTCTCGAGATCGACGTCGGTGTAGGCCCCGGGCCCGATGACGATGTAGACGACCTCACCATCGGTGACAGGCTCGCGGGCGACGATCTCATAGTTGCCGACTGATTCACCGACCAGGGTGGTGCTCGTCTCATCCCCGGCCGGTGCGGCCGTGGTGCTAGGCGAAGCTTCCTCCCCGGGATCGGTGACCAACGAAGAGGTGGTGGTCAGGGATGCCTCTTCCCCGTCACAGGCCGCGACGACAACCGCCAGCGCGAGCAACGGGACGATGGAAAGCGAGATCCGTCGAGGACTCATTCCCGGTCAACGTTACCGCCTCTAGCCAGGTTCCCACCGAGGCCGAGCCTGGTTAGCCTGCACCTCCATGACACCTGGCAGGTTCGGGGCTGCCATCGTGGCCGTGCTGGCGCTGACCGCGGCCTTGTTTGTGATGGGGGAGCCCGCACCGGTTGAAGCCGCCGTCATGTGCCCGCCGGTCAAGATCGACGACCTTTTCCCGCCCGAGCCGCCACCCCGCCCTCCCACGACCCCGACCACCACCCAGCCCGGGACTTCGACTCCGACCACCACGCCCACCACTGAGACGACCCCAACGACGACGGAACCGGCCGGAACCTCGACCACCGAGCCGGAATCGACCACCACCACCAACAGCACCATCACCACTACCACCACCACCAGCAGCACGATTGTCGAAGGAGACTCGACGACAACGACCACCGGAGGCTCCACCACCCCAACTCCGACTGCGCCGAGGCCGCGGGGATGCGCTCCCTTCGTGTATCCGCTGACCTGGCCGGTCAACGGTGGCAGTCACGTGATCTCGAGTTTCGGCGCAGATCGTGACGGCGGGGCCCGTCACCACGAAGGCATCGACATCCAGGCGCCGAAACTGACACCGGTGTTGGCCGCGGCCGACGGGACAGTGGCAAGAGTCACCCAGGAGATGGGAACCGAGGATTGTTGCTCGATCGTGATCCGGCACAACGACGGTTGGCAATCGGTCTATGTCCATCTCAACAACGATCTCTACGGCACCGACGACGGGATGGGGATCGGGGTCCGACCCGATCTCGAAGAGGGCGCCGAAGTCGTGGCGGGCGAGGTCATCGGCTGGATCGGTGATTCGGGCAATGCCGAAGACGGGGTCGACCACCTTCATTTCGAGCTGCGGACCCGCGAGGGAGTCGCGGTCGATCCAGCGGCGAGTCTGCGCAGAGCACGACTCGTGGCGGAGTTGCCGGAGACAGAGCCCACTTGGCCCTATATCGACGACGAGGCCCGTTACATGCAATGGGTTGCCGCGAGATTGCTCACCGAAGGGTTGTTCCTGCCCTGTGACGAGCCGGGCCTCAACTTCTGCCCCGAGGAGGTGGCCGACCCTGAGTTCGTGCGCGACATCGTTCGTCATCTCACCGGCGTCGAGCCACCCCTGGTCGAGGGACGCATGCAGGAGATCCCACAGCTATTCGAGTCTGTGGGAAACGAGCAACGTGTCATCAGCGAGCTCATGGGATGCCAAACCCTCGAGCCGTGCCTCGACGTGGGGGTCCCCGAGACCGAACTGGCGAGAATCGCCGCCTGGGCCCTCGATCAGCCCCCGAGTGGCGCGCTCATCTATCCCACGCTCATGATGGAGATGGGCCAAAACGAGAGGCTTCCCGAACCGGGTGACGCAGAAGCCCAGCTGCGCGCCAGAGGAGTGATCGGAGTGTGCCGACCACCTCTCGACGGCGAGAGGCTGGTTACACGGGAGGGTGCCTTGACCAGCCTGGTCCGATGGGTCGTTGGCCCCACCGTCGGGGACTGCGAGGTGACGACTCAGCGGATACGCTGAGCAAAGGCCCGGGCCAGGTCACTGGTGATGGGACCCTCACCGAATGCAAGGTGTCCAACCACCGAAACCGGCTGAACCTCGCGGATAGTCGACATCGCCATCACCTCTGACGCCTCTTCGAGTCGATCCAGAGACCATCTTCCCTCAGTGAACCGCACCCCGAGGCGATCGGCGTCCTCCAACACCACGCGACGGGTGATCGAATCGAGGATGCCGAGATCGAGCGAAGGCGTTTCGAGGACGTCATCGACGACCCACGCCACGCAAAACGTGGGGCCCTCGAGAATCAACCCATCCACTGTGGTGAGGAGGGCATCGTCGAAGCCTGCCCGGCTGGCCCGTCTGCTCGCCGACAGATTCGGCGCATACGAGAGGATCTTGGCGCCGGCGAGGTCCCACTCGGCGCCGGCGGCGTGCCATGGCGCAGCAACCGGCAGGAGACGCGCCGGGCCACGACTGCCACTCCAGGGATGGGCGAAGACGATCACCACTGGCGCACCGTGCTCGTCGGGAAGGGCGGAGCCCCTGGTCACCACCACCCTGATTGCGCAGTCGGGGCATTCGTTGGCCACGCGCTCGATCCACCGGGAGATGTCGGCCCGGGCCGGGAGCTCGATGCCCAGGGCAACAGCACTCCGCTCGAGCCGGTCGAGGTGGGGGTCGAGGGCGAACGGGACGCCGCCATAGGCCTTCAGGACCTCGAAACAGCCGTCCCCACGCAGGACCGACGAATCGGTGACTGCAACACCGTCATCGGAGGCCTGCCCGTTGATCAGGATGGTCGAGGTCATGGCGCCGGAGGTTGGAAGGCATTGGTGATGGGGAGACGCCGATCCTTGCCAAAAGCCTTGGTCGTGATCTTCACCCCCGGGGCGGCCTGTCTTCGCTTGTATTCGTTACGGTCGACCATCCGGCCCACCTTGGCCACCAACGCCGGGTCGTAGCCCTCCGCCACGATATCGGCCCCGCTCCAATCGTCCTCTATGTACCGCTCCAGGATCGCATCGAGCACCTCGTAGGGAGGCAAGGTGTCGGAGTCTTTTTGCTCCGGTCGGAGCTCGGCCGACGGCGGCTTGTCGATGCTGTTCTGGGGGATCACCTCGCCATTCTTGTTGCGCCACCGCGCCAACTCGTAAACCAGCGTCTTGAAGACGTCCTTGAGCACCGCGTAACCACCGACCATGTCTCCGTAGAGGGTGGCGTAACCGGCTGCCATCTCAGATTTGTTGCCCGTGGCCACCACCATCGGGCCATGCTTGTTGGAGATGGCCATGAGGATGGCGCCGCGGGCCCTGGCCTGGAGGTTCTCCTCGGCCACCCCAAACGTCGTCCCCGCGAACAACGGGTCGAGGGTCTCGAGGAACGAGGCGTACACGCCGTCGATCGGCACCTGGTCGATGCGGATGCCGAGATTCGAGGCCAGCACGAGGGCGTCGTCGACGGAATGCTTCGAGGAGAAGCGCGACGGCATCGCCACCCCCCACACCGCCTCCGGACCGAGCGCATCGGCTGCGATGACCGCAGTGAGTGCCGAGTCGATGCCTCCGGACAGGCCGACCACGACGGACTGAAATCCGTTCTTTCGGACGTAGTCGCCCAGACCGGTGGTCAGTGCCTGATAAACCTCCCCAGTCGGATCGAGAAGCGGGCTCAACGACGTGGTGAGGGGTTTCTCCCCGGCAAGTGGGAGGTCAACGATGAACAGATCCTCCTCGAACTGTGGCGAGCGATGAATCACGGTGCCGTCAGCAGTCACCACCACTGAGGCCCCGTCGAAGACCAACTCGTCTTGACCCCCAATCAGATTGAGGTAGACCACCGGCGTCGACGTGGCCCGAGCCCGGTCGACGATCATCCGCTCCCGCTCGGCCGCCTTGCCTCGGTGGAAGGGAGAAGCATTGATGTTGAGCAGCAATTGAGCGCCCGACTCAGCCTGTTGCGTCGGCGGCCCGTCGGCAACCCAGATGTCCTCGCAGATCGAAACACCGCCGACGACCCCATCGAGGTCCCAGGTGGCATCGGGATGCGTGCCGACCGTGAAGTAACGTTCCTCGTCGAAGACCCCGTAGTTGGGCAACAGAACCTTGTGATAGACACCGGCCAGCTTGCCGTGCTGCAGGATGGCCGCCGCGTTGGCGACGGTCCGGTCCCGGGCATCGGGAGCGCCCCTGACCACCGGGGCGGCGAAGTCGACGAAACCCACCACGACCGCCGTCCTTCCCGAGCGCTCCGCGAGCCGATCACGGGCTTCGAGCCCCATCCTGACGAAATCACGGCGAAGCACCAGATCCTCAGGCGGATAGCCGTTGATGGCCAATTCCGGTAGCAGGAGGACGTCGGCGCCTTCGGCTTCGGCCCACGCCATCACCTCGGCGATGCGTGCCTCGTTGCCGTCCAGGTCCCCGACCGTGAGATTGAGTTGCCCTCCTGCGATACGAACTGGCATTACCGCCACGATACGCCTCCACTTACCCTGAGCCCTGTGACCGATCAGAGGAACGCGACACCGGTGACCCTGGCAGAGGAACGGCTACGCGAAGCAGTGCCCGACCCCGGCATCCGTCGTGACCTCGCGGAGCGGATTTCGTCGGGGCCGGACCCTTCCGGTGCGTTGGAGCGACTGCTCCCGATCTTGGAGGCTGCTCCCGACCTGGCCAGCGACCCAGATGCTCGACGGCGTCTCGGCGCCATTGTCGGCTCCAGTCGGGCCCTCAGCCGGAGTCTGGCCAGAAACCCGTCATTGCTGACTGACGACCAGCAGACGACTGTGACCCTCCAGGTGCACCATGCCCTGGCGGTGATCGCCGGCGACGACCTCTCGGGTGCGATCGACCTGACCCAGGCCATCTCCCTCTATTCCGGCGCCATGGACCGAATCGTCTCCAATGCCCTCGACCTGGCTCAACAGGCAACTGCAGAGAAGCACTCCATCCTCGAGGTTCTCCCCTTCAGCATCATTGCCATGGGCAAGTGGGGAGCCCGGGAGTTGAACTACTCATCGGACATAGATTTCGTGCTCGTTCACGACAACGTGGACGGCTACGAGACCGAGAGCAGGTCTGCGGCGCTGGCGCTTGCCGGCCGGCTCCTGGCGATCCTGTCGACATCCACCCCCGACGGTGAGGCTCTGGAGGTAGACGTGGATCTCCGCCCGGAGGGCCCGATGGGGCCGCTGACTCGCACGCTCGGGAGTTACGCCCGCTACTACGAGCAGTGGGGTGAGGCGTGGGAGTTGCAGGCATTGCTCAAGGCGCGCTCGGCAGCGGGAGACGAGGATCTGGGAGCTCGTTTCATCGCCCTCACCGAGAAGGTGATCTGGGATCGCGGTCTCGACGTCGAGTCGTTGCGCAGCATCCGGAGGCTCAAGGAGCAGGTGGAACAAGGCGCCGAGTCGACGGACATCAAGCGATCGCGTGGCGGCATCCGTGACATCGAGTTCTCGATCCAGCTCCTGCAATTGGTCCACGGCCGTCTCGATGCGGATTTGAGGGCTCCGGCGACGCTTGACGCCCTGGAAGCACTGGCGCTGCACGGTTTCGTGGGGCCAGAAGATCATCAGCGGCTTACCGAGGCCTACCGCTTCCTGCGAAACCTGGAGCACCGAATCCAGCTCTGGGACCTTCGACAGACTCATGAGATCCCGAAAGACCCTATGGCCAGGGCCCGCATCGCACGTTCGCTCGGCTTCGAGGAGGACCCGCAGCGAGAGCTGGAGGGCCGACTGGGTCAGGTGCGCTCAGTGGTTCGCGACGTCCACGAGCGTCTCTACTTTCGGCCGATCCTCGACGCGTTGGTCGGGTCCCCCAGCGCCCGACTCGGGGTCGAACAGGCGGCCCTCCGTCTCGAGGCCCTCGGCTTCTCCGATGTCGAGGGAGCAAGAAGGGCGCTGGAGGAGCTGACCGCAGGTCTCAGCCGCCGGTCCCGGGCGATGCACCAGGTGCTTCCACTTCTGTTGGATTGGCTCTCGATCTCTCCGAACCCGGACTTCGGCCTTTCCCAATTGAGGGTCCTCCTGGCAAATGCCCCGGACCACTCGGCGTTGATAACGATGCTCGAGAACAACCCGTTGGCGGGTGAGCGGTTGTGTCTCCTGCTGGGGACCGGTCGCCTCATCGGTCAGCTCATCGACCGTATCCCGGAATTCGTCCCCCGCCTCGCCGATGACGGGCTGCTCGGCGACATCAGGCCCCGGCGGGCCGAGATCGAGCGACTCCTGGGCCTGCTCGACTCGAGACCGGATTTCGATGTCAAGGTGGGAACGGTTCGGCGCTTCACGCGACGCAGGAAGCTCCGAATCGCCGCCCGCGACATCCTTGGTGAAGGTTCGACACCCGAGACGCTGACGGCTCTCACCGACAGTGCAGACGCCGCCGTCACCGGAGCCCTGCACATCGTCACTGAAGGTGACCCTCATGGCTTCGCCGTTGTTGCCATGGGGAAATGGGGTGGGAGTGAGCTCTCATATGGCTCGGATCTCGATGTGATGTACGTGTTCGAACCGGAGCCCGAAAGAGATCGGGCACTGCGAACGGCAACCGAACTGGCCAGGGTCCTCACCGAGCCCAGCCGGCACGGCGAGGCCTACATGCTCGACGCCGAGATCCGCCCGGAGGGTCGTCGGGGCCCTCTGGCGCGCTCGATCGACAGCTACCGCCGCTATTACGAGGAGTGGGCCGAGCCTTGGGAGATCCTCGCCTTGGTGCGAGCCCGCCCGGCAGCGGGAGACGAGAAGGTCGCGGCCGCGTTCAGGGCGGTGATCGAGCCTGTGGTCTGGCACGAGAACGTCTCCGAGTCGTTCATCCGCTCGGTTCGCGACATCAAGGCCAGAGTCGAGAAGGAGCGGATCCCTCCAGGGGAGGACCCCGACTATCACCTGAAGCTCGGAAAAGGCAGTCTCAGCGATATCGAGTTTCTGACCCAACTTCTCCAGATCCAACACGGTTTCGAGGAGGCAGCGCTGCGAGTCCCGGGCACTCTCGACGCACTGGCCTGGCTACGCGACCTCGATCTGCTCACCCGCGCCGAGGAGGAAACCCTGCGGGAGTCCTACATCTTCTGCACCCGCGTCCGGCTACGGCTCCACCTGCAGGCGGGGCGGGCCTCCGACTCTCTACCCACCGACCCGGATGAGTTGATACGACTGGCGAGCTCCCTCGGCTATCCAAGGGCCTCTGAGCTCCGCGACCAATACCGGAGGGTCACCAGGCGGGCGAGACAGGTGTTCGAAAAGCGCTTCTATCAATGACCGGTAGTCTCGCCTGATGACTGATCCCGAGCGGGTCGCCGGGCTGGTGGGCGAGATCACCCCTCAGGCCGTGGAGCTCCGTCACCAGCTCCACCGCTCTCCCGAAGCTGCTCATCAGGAGCACAAGACCACCGCGCTCATCGCTGCCTCCCTCGATGAGAACGGAATCGGCTACCGCCTTCGGGCACCGAGGACGGGTCTCTGGGTGGACGTGGGCGATCGGCCCAGCATCGGGTTCAGGGCAGATCTCGACGCCCTTCCCATAAGCGAGCCCTACGACAACGAGCCGGTGTCTCAGAATCCAGGCTGGATGCATGCCTGCGGGCATGACGCCCATGCGGCCATCGCGTTCGGCATTGCCGCCGTGCTCGATCGGCTCGAGCTTTCGTCGGGGGTGCGGATCCTCTTCCAACCGGCCGAGGAGTCATACCCCGGCGGCGCGGTCGAGCTCGTCGAGGAAGGCCTGGTCGACGGGCTCAAGGGCCTCATCGCATTTCATGTCGACCCCTCGTTGCCCACCGGCAGGATCGGCAGCCGCTCGGGTCCGATCACCGCCAGCGCCGACAAGTTCACCCTCGTGCTCGAGGGACCCGGAGGGCACACAGCCCGACCCCATCGAACGGTCGACCTCATCGCCGACGCTGCCAGGGTGGTACACGAGCTGCCGGCTTGCATGCGGCGAAGCATCGACGCCCGCAGTCCGTACACGATTGCGTTCGGCTCGATCCACGGCGGTGAAGCAGGCAACGTGATACCGACGCGGATCGAGATCGAGGGGACAGTCCGCACTCTCGACGGGTCGTTGTGGGGAATGTTGCCCGCTCTGGTTGAGAAGGCGATCGGTTCCCTGCTCGCCGTCTCCGACGCGACCTATACCCTCTCCTACTCCCAGGCGATCCCACCTGTGGTCAATGACGCCGGCGTGGTCGAGGGGGCAAACTCCGGTATCAGCGCCATGTTGGGCCCCGAGGTGGTGGTTCCCACCGAGCCGAGCATGGGAGGCGAGGACTTCTCCAATTATCTGACCAGGGTTCCGGGCGCGTTGTTCCGTTTGGGGACCGGTGGCTCGGGAGGAGATCTCCACTCGCCTTCGTTTCGACTCGACGAGGCCTCCATCGGGTTTGGGATCCAGGCCGGAGTGGCCGCCTTGCTCGGGATCCAGGGCCGGCTTTGAAGCGATCACGAGAGGATGCAAAAAGGGGCAGGGTTTACCATCCTCAACCGTCATGACGACCGAGAACGAGGCCCACACCGAGCCGCCACCGTACGAACCTCACATCGGAGAGACCAGGCAGTACTGGCGCGACATCATCCTTGGTGTCAACGACGGCCTCGTATCGATGTATCTGCTGGTGGTGGGGGTGGTCGGCGGTGGTCTCGACCCCGCCCAGGTGCTGCTCACCAGTCTTGCCGGGGCCGTCGCCGGGGCCATCTCGATGGCCGCCGGCGAGTACCTGGCCACCAAATCGCAGGATGAAGTCCTCGAGGCGGAGCTCGCCCTGGAACGAGTCCACATCAAGGAGCATCGAGGATTGGAGGTCGGTCAGCTCGAGGAGATGTTCTCCGACATGGGCATCGCCGACGCCGACCTCGACGGCGTGGTTTCTGCTTTTGCCCGCTCCGACGAGGCCATTCTCAACGCGATGAAGGCACTGGAGTTCGGATTCGTGGAGTCGGAGCGTCGCTCCCCGTATCGGGCCATGCTCGTATCGGGCGCCCTCTTCCTGGTCGGGTCGCTGCCGTCGATTATCCCTTTCGTGATCTTCGATTCCAACCGCACTGCCATCGTTTGGGCTTCGCTCCTCGCCCTGGGTGGCCTCTTCGCCGTGGGTGTGGTCAAGGCCCGAGTCACCCGTAACAATTGGCTTCGATCCGGCCTGGAGAACATGATGATCGCCGGGGTTGGGGGGCTGCTCGCCTGGTTGATCGGCGATGCCGTCGGGACCGCGCTGGTCTGAGACCTATCAGCACGCATTGTGCTTGCAATAGTTAGCAGTTAGCTCTATGCTCACAGAAGGTGAACGAGAGCAAGCACACTGATCTGGGTGAATTCATCCGGCAACAGAGGGAAAGGGCCAACCTCTCCCTGCGTCGCCTGGCCGATGCGGCCGGGATCTCGAACCCCTACTTGAGCCAGATCGAACGAGGAATCCGCAAACCGTCGGCCGAGATTCTCAGTCGGCTATCCCGGGCCCTCGAGATCTCAGCGAACTCCTTGTACTCCAAGGCAGGCCTGATGGATGGGGAGTTCCAGTCGCCCACGGTATTCGAGGCAATCGAAGCCGATGAGCGTCTGAGCTCGGGTCACAAGAAAGTCCTTCTGGACATGTACCGGGCGTTGGTTCAAGCCAACGGGCCGGTATCCGACAAGACAACCGAATTGGAGTAACAAATGCAGGCGAAGAACGTTTTGTACGCCACAGTTGGAGCCCCCGTCGTCGCCGCCCGCAAGGTCGGCCAGGGCGTGACCGTGCTCCGCACCAAGATCAGTGAAGGCACCTCCGGCTACGGCCAGGCCGCCGAGAAGGCGATCGACAGCTGGGCCGTCGAGGGTGAGAAGGTCGTGAGCCGAATCACCGACGGGAAAGTCGTCGATGAGATCACGGCGAAGGTCGACCTTGATCAGGCCAAGGAGCAGGTCAGCAAACTGCGCGATCAGCTCGAGGACATGCTCGCCACCTGGCGCTCTTCCTTCCGGCCCGAGAAGGCCGAGATCGAGGTGACAGAGGTCAAAGCCTCCGCTGCCAGGGCACCTGCCGCCAAGGCACCTGCCGCCAAGAAGCCGGCTTCCAAGACCGGCACCAAGGCTTCTGCCGCCAAGACCGCCAGGTCAACGGCTGCGAAGACGAGCACTGCGAAGTCTGAGTCGGTCAAGGCCGACAAGGCTTCCTGAGCTCACTCCTCCTCACACAGACTGAGAGGCCCTTCGGGGCCTCTCGGTCGTTCCCATCCGTAATTGGGACCGTCAGGGGTCAAATGCGGTCCCTGTTCAACCCAATTACCGTCGGTTCTACAGCGAGGGCTTCAGGTCTTTCGCCGCTTCGATCCAGCTTTCCACCATCGCCTCGGTCGGCAGGCGTCGCACCACCCTGGACTGTCCGTTGAGCCCGATGATCTTGGCGAGCAGTGCGGTTGGGTTGCGGCGACGAAGGTCGCGCAGAGTGTCGACACCGGCCGCAACCAACAGCTCGGCGTACTCCGCTCCCACCCCCCTCACCCGGAGCAGATCCGAGTGGTAGACCCATTGCTGAACATCTCTGGAGTCGAAACCGAGGGTCGTGGAGAGCTCGGTTCGAACCTTGCGATTGGAGGCGACTTCGAGCAGGCCTTTGCTGGTGCGAATCCCGACTTTGCGAAGCTTGGTGGCGTCTTTGACACCGATCCCCGCCACCTGATCGATCCGAGCCATCAATCCTTCTCTCCGCTCGACTCCAACCGTCGCACGGACTCTATACCCCGTGCCAAACCCTCAGCTCGGGTGCTTGGGCCTCATCTCGGCCACGTCGGTCTCGGTATCCACGTCCCTCGGAGCCAGGTCGGAGAACCACACCTCGTTGACCCATTCCGGGTGGGCCTGCCAGAGCCTGCCCGCCCCCTCATCGCCCTCGAGGGACATGAGGCGGGGCCACAGCAGGCGATCGACCAGAACCGGGTTCCCCGACGTATAGCGGTACTTGGGGACACTGACCGGCTTGTCCGAACCGGCGTGTGACGCCAGCAACGCATCGACGACCTCGACGGGTACCGCCGGCTGGTCACCGATGACGATCAGGGCCTGATCACAACGAGAAAGACGTGTCAGCGCGTCAAGCCCGACTCGTATCGAAGATGCGATCCCTTCCTCCCATTCCGGGTTCTCCACGACCCCGGCGGTTCCCAGATCGGTCTCAGCCAGGATCCGGTCGGCCTCGTAGCCGACAACCACCCAAACCTCTTCGACCGGGAACTCACTGGTTCTCGCCACCACATGACCGAGGAGATTGGTGTCACCCCAGGGCTCGAGCTGTTTGGGCCGGCCGAGTCGTCGCGACCCACCGGCGGCCAGGATCACAGCGGCAATGGGCATATCGGGAGAACCTAGCGGTCAGGACCGCAATGGCTGACCGGTCAGATCGGCCGGCTCATCATGGAGATAGCGCTCGGTGATCATCTCGGCGAGGATTGCGATTGCCGTCTCGCCGGCAGTTCGCGATCCGATGTCGAGACCGATGGGACCGTGGATCCGATCGACCTGCTCGGCGGTGAAGCCTGCTTCCAGAAGCCGGCGGCGACGAGCAGCAGTGGTCTTCGCCGAGCCCATCGCCCCGAGATATCGAGCCGGAGAGGGCAGGACGATCGGCCAGAGGGGATCCTCGAATCGCCGGTCGTGAGTGAGGATCACGACATAGGTCCGCTCGTCGAACGATGAAGGGTCGCACACCTCGCCGGGCCACCCGACTCGCAGCTCATCAGCCTCGGGAAACCGCGTCGGGGTCACGAATGCTGGGCGAGGGTCGGCGACGATCGTGTTAAACCCGAGCAAGGCCGCGTGCTGGACCAGCTCCTGGGCAATGTGGACCGCCCCGAACACAAACAACCGGGGGCGGGGAGCCAGCACTTCGAAGAACACTTCGGTGTCCCCGTAGCCAAGGGTGACGCTCTGTTCGCGTGTCATCAGGGCCGCCGCGTCAGCGGGGACCGATTCGGCCAATGCGGCCGGGATCGCCCCCGCGATCACCGATCCCGCCGAGTCGAGGACCGCCTTGCTCCCTTGGCCTTCGCCGACGATCACCGTTACCACCGCACCACGCTGTTCCTGCTCGGTGAGTTGGGTGATGGCGTCGAGAATCGGGTCGCTCACCACGGCTCGATGTAGACCTGAATGGTGCCCCCGCAGGCGAGACCCACCGCAAAGGCGTCATCGTCGGCGATGCCATAGGTCACCAACTCGGGCTCACCGCTCTCCAGGACGCCAAGGGCCCTGACCACGACGTCGTTCTCGACACAACCGCCGGAGACCGAGCCCTCCATCTCCCCGGTCGAAGAGATCAGCATCGACGATCCCGGGCCCCGAGGGGCCGACCCGTAGGCCTTGACCACCGTGGCCCTTGCCAGCCGCTTTCCTTGCTCGGACCAGATCCGGCGCGTCTCGAGGTTCTCACGCATTTCATCGCGAGGCTACCCCGACACCGGTGCTCGGCTCAGACCGGGACCTGGAACCTGGTGACTGCCCCCACCCCTTCGACATCGAGTTGGGACGCCACCTCTATCTGATGAACCGTCCCCCCGGTGGCCACGGTGGCGTCCATGGCGGCGGCGACGATGTCTTCGACGGCGAACGTCGGCGCCGAGCAAGCAGGACAGCCGTCCCCGGAACGAGCCAGCAGGCCACATTGATTGCATATCACCCCGGGGCGGGTGAACGAGCCGGCTACGACCAAGGTGTCGACGGCCTGGGCGTTGCACGCCTGCAATGTCGCGGCCAGCCCGAGAACAGCAAGACCTCCACCCCGTGCCGTGTCGCAAAGGTGCTCGGCCAACACCGCCTGCCTCTGTCTGCGGACCTCGGTTCCGAGATCGGCTACCTGGGAGCGAAGCGCCGCTGGTGTGAGGGTCTGAGGGTTGACCGCGAAGGTCGCTCTCTGAAGACGGGCCAGATAGGGGTGCAGGGTGCGCCCGATGTCTTCGATGGTCTCTTCGTGTCCTCCCACCACCAGATAGTCCAGAGGCTGATTTAGATGCCGCTCCAGGAGCCGCGTGCCGGCTTCTCTCCACATCCGTGTCGTCTCTTCATCGGCGTGGGCTCGCACGTTGCGCTCCTCATAACCGCCGAATCCGCCGTAATTCGGCTTGCCGATATCGGCGCCGAGGACTGCCAGCTCCTCGATCATGCCGTCGAACCCGACAAAGACCCGACTGATCACCCGATCGCCGACGATGACTCCGACCCTGAGTGGCCGGGGTGCCGCTCGAAGCGGTCTCAAGTAGGGACGCGGCCCCAGGGAGGAGATGTTGGGCACGGTGTGCGTGAGAGGCTCGAGCAGGAAGACGCCATCGGCGTCGGAGGCGAAGATGGCGTAGGCCGGGGCCACATCGCCTTCGAGTTGATCAGCGAGATCGCGGATTCGGTCGGCATCCGCCCTAACGCTCTTGCGGACTCGGCCCCCCTGTCCCTCTGCCTCCTCACGCAACGGCTTCAACAGATCGGTGAGCAAGGCAGCCATCCCTCCGGGGCCGGCCCGGTCGAAGTAGAGCGTTATCAGGGACCCGGATGTGCTTCTCAGACTCGCCAGCGGATCGGCCAGCGAGCTCGACCTCCCGCCCCAGCCACCCGGATGAATGTCACCAACAGGTTCGGGGGCTCGGGGGATCACTGCCTGGCCGAACCTACTCGGTGATCGAGACGATCGTCATAGGGCCGAGGTGAGTGCCGCCGTCATCTCTTCCAGGACCCAGCCCAGAAAGTCCAGGACCTGACGCTGCTCTTCGGGAAGGCGGTCGTGATCGTCTTCGACCTCGAGACCGAATCGGGCCCCCAACGCCAGCCGCCCCTCGTTGAGCACTCGAAGAAAGGCATCTGCCTCCTCGGTTGTCAGCTCCAGCTTTCCGTCGGTCTCCATCACCCTGCGATACAAATTGCGATCGGCGCCGCGGGCTATCGAAAGCTCCTCGCCCATGAACAGCCACCACTCCGAGTTGGCTTCCGGATCATCGAGGTAGACGGGAACCTGAAGACGTCGCGTTGCAGGGTCGTCACCGGTGGTGGGGATCGACGCCAGAAGCTCGAGGACATCGGCCAGGAACTCCCTCTCCTCGGCAGGTAGATCGACCACGATCTTGCCGCCCCGATATCGAAATCGATTGCGGCTCATTGCTCCATGGTCGCCCACAACCCGTGCCCGTGAAGCCGGTAGCAATCGATCTCGGCCTTCTCCCGGGGCCCATCGGAGACCCGAGCCCTGCCGTCGAAATGGACCTGAAGCATGAGCCGGGTCGCCTTCTCCGTGTCGTAGCCAAACAGCTTGCGGAACACGTACACGACATAAGCCATCGTGTTCACGGGATCGTTCCACACGATGACCTGCCAGGGTCGGTCGAGGTCGGTCTCCTCACTCGTGTCCGGCGTGATGACTGGGCTGGGTCGGGTCGTCACCAGGAGAATCGTACGCCCGTCACGATTCGTCGAGACCAGGGAGGCTTCCGAGGACCGAAGCCCGGCATGCCTCGGCTGCTGCAGCCAACTCGGGATCCCCATAAGGGATCTCCGCCACTGCAAAAGGGGCGCCCACCCCGGCGAATCCCGGCACCGGGTCAGGGAAATCCTCGACTCCATTCGCCCGCATGCATTGGCTGAAGCCGGCGAGTTGCTCGTTGATCTCACGGCGCAGCTGGTCTTCCGCCCCCAGGTCGAGCGCTCCCGTGTTCAAGCTCGCAGAACAGGCCGCGAGCCCCTCGGCCACCGCCGGATCCCCGAAATCCAAGGTCATGATCACCAGATCGAGACGGGGACGCCCGGTGGCATCGAGCGGCACTTCCTCGATGACAACACCGTGCTCCCCCAGGCACGCCCGAAATTCCTCGATCGCAACCCCGGTGACGGTGGTGGTCGACGTCGTGGTTGGCGCGGTGGTGGAGGTCGACAGCGAGTCGGTGCCCGACGGGCCGTCGAGGCCTGGCGTGCAGGCGGCCACCACCACGAACACGGCAGACAGGGCGATAAGACGTCGAATCAGCCGGCTCCGGGCTCGGAGGACCCAACCCCTTCGGCGAGGATCATGGCCAGGTCCCTCACCTTCACGTCCTCCCTGCCCAATTCCTTGACCCCATCGTCGAGCATCACGTAGCAGAACGGGCAGGCCACCGCGATCTCGTCGGCGCCGGTGGCGAGAGCTTCTTCCGCCCTCTCGATATTGACTTTCTTCCCGGTCTGCTCCTCCATCCAGAACCGGGCGCCGCCGGCTCCACAACACAGGGCCCGGGTGCCATGCCGGGGCATCTCCACCACCTCGACGTCACCCGAGGCGCCGATGACGTTCCTGGGCGCCAGATAGATGTCGTTGTGACGCCCCAGATAGCACGGGTCGTGATAGGCGATCTTCTTGGGCTGGCCGTTGTCCTTGGTCGGGACCGAGATCCGTCCCTGGCCCAGCAGCTCGGCGAGGAGCTGGCTGTGATGCACCACCTCGTAGTCACCCCCGAGCTGTGGATACTCGTTGGCGATCGTGTTGTAGCAATGGGCGCACTGGGTGATCACCTTGGTGACGCCGATCTCGTCGAAAGTGGCGATGTTCTGGAGGGCCAGTTGCTGAAAGACCAATTCGTTGCCGGCTCGCCGTGCCGGGTCCCCGTTGCAGAGCTCGGCTCGACCGAGGATGGCGAAATCGATGCCGGCCTTGTTGAGCAGCCTGGCGAGGGCCACCGAGACGGCCGTGTTCCTGTCATCGAAGGATCCGGCACAACCCACGAACCAGAGGTATTCGGCGGTGGTCTTCCCGTTCTCGCCGAACACCGGCACCTCGAAGTCGAGCTCCTCGGTCCACGCGGCCCGGCTCTGCTGGCTCATTCCCCATGGGTTGGACTGGTTCTCCATGGCCACGAACGCCTTGCCCAACTCACTAGGGAACTCCGATTCCATCATGGTGAGATAGCGGCGCATGTCGAGGATGCGGTCGAGGATCTCGATGTTCACCGGGCAGATCTCGTCACAGGCCCGGCAGGTGGTGCATGCGAACACCTCTTCGGGGCGAATCCGATCGAAAAGCGAATGCTCCCCCTCGAGCACCACCACTGATGACACCGGTGGGCTCACCCCGGCCGCAGCCGCCGCCACCTCTCCCGTCTTGAGGACGATTTCCCTCGGATCGAGGGGCTTGCCGGTGATGTTGGCGGGGCACACCGAGGTGCATCTCCCACACACCGTGCAGGCATCGGTGTCGAAGATCTGCTTCCAGGTGAGATCCGCAGACAATGCGGCGCCGATGGTGTCGATGTCATCGGCCTCGAGGAGATTGGGCATCTCTCGCATCGCACCTTTGGGCCGGGGATGCGCGGAAAGGAACAGATTCGCCGGCGAGGTGAGCATGTGCCTGAGCTTGGTGACCGGCAGGATCACGAGGAACCCCACGAATCCGAGCACATGGCTGACCCAGAAGATCCGGTGCAGGTCGCCCGCACTGTTCTCCGGAATCAGGACAGAAAGGGGATGCCCGACGAACGACCACACCTCGAAGTCGGGCCTTCCGGCGAGCGCGATCCGAGCAGCTTCGGTGAGCAGACCGCTCAGCCCCAACACCACCAGCAGGCCGAGGATCAGGGCGTCCTCCGGCTTGGTCTTGGTCCGGAGTCGCTCACTCCGCAGCAGATACCGGTTGAGGACGGCGAGCGCCAGACCACCCAGGTACGCCAGGGAAGCCAGGTCGAGGACTGCCGAGTAGCCCTGATAGACCGGGCCTTTGAGGAACTTGAGATTGCCGGGGAGGAGATGATCGATCTCGAGGGTCACCGTGCCCAAAAAGAGCACGATGAACCCGTAATAGATGAGCGAGTGCATCACACCGGCCCTCGGGTCGCGCATCAGGGTCTTCATGCGGAGGCCGGAGTCGAGGTCCTTGAGACGCCGTCCCCACATTCCCAGTCTCGACTCGGGACCACCCCGATCCCAGGCAGTGGCCCTTCGGGCCAGGAGATGGAGCGATGACCAGATGAAGGCGGCGACCGTCACGTAGAAGACCAGTTGAACCGGGTCAGGGATATTGCCGAACACCTCCCGACCGACCTCGAAATGAGGCTCTTCGGGAATGGTTCCCAGCAGGCCCAGCGCCAGAGTCCCCAGCGCCCCGGCCACTCCCAGTCCTTCGATCACCAAGGAAACAGGTGGCCGCCTGGAGGTCGTGATCTCGTCCTGACGCTCCTGGGTGAGGGCCATGGCGGCGAGTGTAGAAGTGCCCGCTCGAGGTTTCTGGCGCGGAGATCTGGACCTCAAGGTCCAGATCTCCGCGCCAGAAACTCTTCAGCCCTTGCCCCCGAGCTCGGTGGATCGCCTCGCCGCGGCTGCAACTGCGTCCTCAACCAGCGCCCGAAAGCCTCGCTCCTCGAGGACATGCATGGCCGCGGCGGTGGTCCCGCCCGGCGAGGTCACCTGCGAGCGCAGTTCCGCAGGCGTCTTCCCCGTGCTCGTCAGTAGGTGACCGGCCCCTCGGATGGTCTGATGGACGAAATTCTCTGCGATGTCCCGGGGGAGACCCTCCCGAACCGCCGCCTCGGTGAGCGCCTCTGCCAGGAGGAAGACATAGGCAGGACCGGTCCCCGACACCGCGGTCACCGCGTCCAGCAGGTTCTCGTCCATGATTCGGACCGACCCCACCGCCCCCAGCACTTCCCCGGCGAGGTCTAGGTGCTCCGATCCGGCGTGGGTCCCGGCGGCGATCCCGGTGACACCTTCACCAACCAGGGCCGGGGTGTTGGGCATCGCCCTCACCACCGGGACCGCGCCAAGCCGGGATTCATAGGTCCCGGTGGTGACGCCCGCAGCGAGGGAAAGCACCATCTGCTCGGGGGCGACATGCCCGGCCAGGCGATCGAGGAGCGAGGGAACATCAAGAGGCTTGACGGCGATCACCACCACCTCACGGCCTTTGATCGTCTCCACCGGGTCGGGCGAGACCGCAGAGCCCGATAGCTGGGACAGTTCCTCGGCGCGCTCGGGACGGCGAACACAAAGCGAAATCTCCTCCGGCGCCCACCCTGCCCGGAACAACCCGGACATGAGGGCCTCACCCATCGCCCCTACCCCGATGATTGCGACCGATGCGCGCCCGGACATCGGGCGAGTATATGGAGAGGCCGGGTCCTCAGCCGAGACGGGACCTGATCAGTTCGACCACGGTTGCCACTGCTCTCGGGTTGTAGCCCTCGGGGATGATCAGATCGGCATAGCGCTTCGATGTTTCGACGTATTGAACGTGCATCGGACGGACGGTGTCGAAGTACTGGCTGACCACCGAGTCGACGGTTCGGCCTCGCTCTTCGATATCCCGCAGCAGGCGGCGAGCCAGTCGGACATCCGAGTCGGTGTCGACGAAGATCTTGAGGTCGAGCTCGGATCGGAGCTCCGGCTCAGCCAGCACCAGGATCCCCTCGACGACGACCACCGGCGCCGGCTCCACCCGGACCGTGTCATCGGAGCGGAGGTGTATGGCAAAGTCGTACACCGGGCGCTCGATCGGCTGACCCGATCTCAACGCCAGTAAGTGCTCGACGAGCAACTCGGTCTCCAACGAAGCAGGATGGTCGTAATTGACTTTGGTCCGCTCGTCATAGGAGAGCTCGGGAACGTGCCGGTAGTAGGCGTCATGCTGGACCAGGGCGACCTTGCCGTCGAGACGCTCGAGCACTGCCTCCGCGATAGTGGTCTTCCCCGATCCAGACCCTCCGGCAAGGCCGATGAACAGAGGGCGATTCCGTTTCCAGGGGCTGCGCTGGGGCATGCCCCGGCGACGTTACTTGTCGGCTACCCGGCTCCGCAGACGGCGGATCTCGTCGTAAACCCCGTCGGTGAGCGTGGTGGAGGCCGGTGCGGACACGCCCTTGACCTCGACGGACACCTGCGCCGAATGCGAGCGAGCCTCCGCCGCCTTCGACATGCGAACCGGCTCAGGCTCTTCGACGGGCTCGACGACCAGTTCTGTCTCTGTCGGCTCAGCCTCTGGGAGGTTGTCCAACCAAGCGGGAGTGGCAGCGCCCGGCGCCACATCCTCGGCAAGACGATCGAGCCAATTCGACTCCCCGTCCTCGGCGACCAGCGCCTCGGCCATCCCGAGACGATGCAGCGTGTGGAAGATGCGAACGGCTGTCCCCCGCCCGAACTTCACTTCCAGGTGGTTGAAGGTGAAAGGTTGGACCAGGGTGACCAGTGCATGCCAGTCCTCGGGCTCGATGGTTATCGGGCCCTCGATCTCGTGAATGAGGCGGACGCCTGTGGCTTCGAAGAGACCGGCATCGACGACTTCGCCTTCCAATGACCGGAGGGCCTCGACGTCGGCCAGGATCTCCTCGACAGTCCACCCTTTGATTTCTGGCCCGTCGGCGGGGCCAACTGAGAAGGTGCCGGTCTCCAGCCCTGACAGGGCGTAGAGGATGTCGGCGATCCCGCTGCGATCGGCCCCGAGATAACTCCCCTTGGCCCCGGTCAACTCGGCGCCGGTGACTCTGCCCTCGCCGAAGAAAACGCGGGCTCGTCTCTCGCCGTCGATGTCCAGGGAACCGCTCTTCTTGGTGACCTGCATGATTTGGAGGAGGTCGTTGACACTCCAGTCAGCGAGTTGCCCCGAGAGTTGCATCTGTGATTCCATGGATGGGTTCCTGTCCCTTCGGGTGACTATCGGCATTCAGATCTGGAGGGTTGAGCGTGTTCATCCCTTTTTCCGAGCCTTCATCGCCCTTTTTTGCTCACGTAGCGTGGCCACGTCGTCAAACGTCGCCACATCTGCGATGCTCGGCCAGTCCGCTGCTTTCTCCTCCCAACCCTCCGGCTTCACCCCGAGCCGTTTGCCGAGCACCCCGACAAAGATCCGCGACTTGGCGACTCCAAAACCAGGAAGGGCTTGAAGTCGAGTCAACAGCTCCGCGCCGTCCGCGACGGTCTCCCACAGGTTCTCGGCACGCCCTGCATATTCGGACGCGATGGCCCGGCACAACTCCTGGGTCCTGCCCGCCATCGACCCCGGATAGCGATGGATGGCCGGCGGGCCCCGGAAGACGGCCTCCAACACCTCGGGATCCCATTCGGCGATGCGCCCCGGGTCGAGGTCTTCCCCGAGACGCTCCTTGAGCAACTGGGGGCCGAAAAAGGCTCGCTCCATCGGGAACTGTTGGTCGAGGAGCATGCCGATCAGAAGGGCGAGACCGTTGCTTGCGAGAAGGCGGTTGGCTTCGTCAGACTCGGTGAAGGAGAGACTGTCTGGGCGGTCCATGGACCGAACCGTAGTTCTCAGAGCAGGATGCGAATCAGGACGTAGAGGACCAGCAACCCGGCGGGGGTGAATGCGGCAATTGAGGTCGATTCTCTGCTTGGCCCGTTCATACTCATTCTGACGTCACCGTATGGTGGAAAGGTTTCAACGTATATGGGGGTTCTCCCCCATTCCTCCGCGTCAAGTTCGGCAAGAATGTGAATGGACTGAAGTATGAAAGACGACATCTACATAGTCGACGGGTGTCGGACCCCGATGGGCAAGCTCGGCGGCCAGCTCTCCCACGTCCGGCCTGACGACCTGGCCGCCCATGCCATCAGTCGGCTCGTGGCCCGCAACCCCGATGTCGACCCGATGGCCATCGAGGACATCCAATGGGGAGCCGCCAATCAAGCCGGTGAAGACAACCGCAATGTCGCCCGCATGGCCGGGCTGCTTGCCGGGCTCCCGATAGAGATCCCGGGAGTCACGGTGAACCGGCTCTGCGGGTCGGGAATGCAGGCCGTGGTGTCGGCGGCCCACGCCCTGCGCGGTGGTTGGGGCGACCTGATGATCGCCGGAGGATCCGAGTCGATGAGCCGTGCTCCGTACGTGGTCACCAAGAGCGACCGGGCGTTCCCGACCGGATTCCCCGACGCCGCCGACACCGTGATCGGGTGGCGATTGGTGAATCCGAGGATGACCGAGCTCTATCCGCCGATCACCCTGGGGATGACCGCCGAGATGGTGGCGGAGAAGCACGACATCTCTCGTGAGGACCAGGATGGCTTCGCTCTCCGCAGTCACCAGCTGGCTCTGGATGCCGTCGCGGCCGGGCGATTCGATGCCGAGATCGAACCGCTCGAGGCCCCGACCGATCACCGGCATCGGGAGATGAGAACCGTCACTCAAGACGAGGGCCCCCGAGCCGACACTTCGCTGGAGCGTCTGGCTGCCCTGCCCTCGGTGTTCAAGAAGGGCGGAAGCGTCACCGCCGGCAACTCGTCGCCGATGAACGACGGCGCCGCCGCTCTCTTGATGGCTACCGAATCCGGCCTGAAGATTCACGGTCTCGAGCCCTTGGCCCGCGTCGTGGCCTCCGCTGCCGCCGGAGTCCACCCCGACCTGATGGGGATCGGCCCGGTCCCGGCGTCGGAGAAGGCGCTCGCCCGGGCCGGCATCGGGGTTGGCGACCTCGACCTGATGGAGGTCAACGAGGCCTTCGCCTCCCAGGCGGTGGCCAGCCTTCGGCTGCTAGAGCTCGAAGAGGAAAAGGTGAACGTGAACGGGGGCGCAATTGCCATCGGCCATCCCCTCGGAGCCTCGGGGGCGAGGATCCTGGTAACCCTGGTCCACGAGCTGGTGCGCCGTCAGGGCAGGTACG
>Ga0209640_10000905_pt1 | contig 24097 bp, 16 predicted proteins | sample RifCSP10_1_FD_184018 | JGI IMG/M metagenome (GOLD analysis project Ga0209640, IMG submission 184018) | Soil microbial communities from Rifle, Colorado - Rifle CSP2_sed 10_1 (SPAdes) (version 2) | ecosystem: Environmental > Terrestrial > Deep subsurface > Rock core/Sediment | place: Rifle... | reverse complement strand
GAGATCGGGAATCAGGTTCTTGAAGAACGGGAATATCAGGCGGGTGTTGTACAGAGGCGGATTCTGCTGCTCGAGCACCAGCACGGCCACGCCAACACCCACGGCCACAAGGATCTGACCACCCATCTTGTACCGGGGCAGCAGGCCATGGTGGGACCGACGCGTGACCTTCAGGTAGTCGTCAGCGAAGCCCACCACACCGAAACCAACGGTCGCCAGCACGGCGATCCAGATGAACGGGTTGGCCAGATCCGCCCACAACAGCGTCGGCACGACCGCGGCCGTCACGATGAGGAGCCCGCCCATGGTCGGTGTGCCGGCTTTGGCCCGGTGCGAGTGGGGGCCTTCCTGCCGGATCATCTGGCCGATCTGGAAATCCCGCAGCGTCCGGATGAGCCACGACCCGAACAGCAGGCTGATGGCGAGCGCGGTGAGGCTGGCGGCCGCGGTGCGGAACGTGATGTACCGCGTCACGTTCAACACGCCAAGAGACGGCGCCACGGCGGCGAGCGGCGGCAGCAGGTAATAGAGCATCAGGAGAGTTCCGCCACGAGCCGGTCCGCGATCACGTCGGTGTGCGTGCCCCGAGACCCCTTGACGAGCACCAGGTCTCCCGGCTGAACGGCCGCCACGACGGCGGGGCCGGCCTCCTCGCTCGTCGCGAAGTGGGAGACGGAAGCGGGTGGCATCCCTGCGGCGACCGCCGAGGCAGCCAGCGCTCGCGCCGGCGCGCCCCCAACGACGAAGAGCCGACGCAGCCCGGCGTCGGCAGCGGCCCTGCCACACTCCTGGTGAAGCGCATCCGCGTGGTCACCGAGCTCCAGCATCTCGCCCAGCACGCCGATCGTCGGTCGCGCTCGCGCCTCATACCTGACCACCTCGAGCGCACGGCCGAGCGCTGCCGGACTCGAGTTGTAGGAGTCGTCGATGAGCGTGATCCCATCACGCAGACGCCGTATCACTCCGCGTCGTTCGGCTGGAGACAGCCTGGCGATCTCGGTGGCGATGACATCGAGCCCGATGCCACACTCGAGTGCCACCGTCGCGGCCGCCAGCACATTCTGCAGATTGCCGCGCCCGAGGAGCGGCGTCTCGAAGGTGCATTCGCCCGCCGGCGTGGTCACCTCCGCCCGCATGCCCTCGAGACCGCGGTCTTCGATTCGCAGGGCACGCACCGTCGCGCCAGGGGCCTCGCCAAAGGTCAGCCGCTTGCCGGCAAACGCGCCGACCCGAGCCATGACGCGGCGATCGTCCGCGTTGCACACGAGCACCGTGCTCGCGGTGGCACCCTCGAGAATCTCGGCCTTCGCATCGGCGATCGCCTCCGCAGACGCAAACAGTCCCAGGTGCGCGTCGCCGACGTTGGTCCACACGCGACAGTCGGGCCGAGCGATGTCCACCAGCGTGCGAATCTCCCCCTCGTGGCTCATGCCCAGTTCCATCACCGCCACGTCCGGCGCCGTGCGCAACTGCATCAGCGACAGTGGAAGTCCGATGTGGTTGTTCAAGTTCCCCTTGTTCTTCACCACGCGAAACCGTGTGGCCAGTAGCGCCGCGATGGCCTCCTTGGTCGTCGTCTTTCCGGCACTCCCGGTGATGGCGATGACCTTGGTTCCGACCGCCAGCCGTACCGCGCGCGCCAGACGCTGCAGTGCGACAAGCGTGTCGGCTACTTCGATGACTCGCACGTCGCCGCCGCCACGCCCACGCTCGACCACAGCGCCGGCCGCGCCGCGCGCGAACGCCTCAGCCACGAAGGCGTGCCCGTCGAACCGGTGCCCGCGAAGCGCCACGAAGAGGTCGCCAGCCTGAACGGTCTTGCTGTCCGTCACGACTTCCGACACAAGCGACTCCGCACCCGCAGCCGACCAGGTCGCGCCGACCGATTCGGCGGCCCAGCCAAGCGTCATCCTCAGCTCTGACACCCAACCCGCGACCTGGCTCGCCGCGCCTCCAGGGCTTCCCTCGCCACGCCCACGTCGTCGAACGCGTACACCTGGCCGCCGACTTCCTGGTACTTCTCGTGACCCTTGCCCGCCACCAGGACGACGTCGCCCGGGCCGGCCACGGCGATGGCCTGCAGCACGGCCTCGCGACGGTCGGGCTGAACCAGCACCTCGGCGCCGCCTTGCTTCGCCTCGGGCTCGGCGCCACGCTTCACCTCGTCGATGATCCGAGTGGGATCTTCGGTGCGCGGGTTGTCCGAGGTGATCACCACGACGTCGCTCAGTCGCGCAGCGACCATGCCCATGAGCGGTCGCTTGGTCCGATCGCGATCGCCTCCCGCACCGAACACGGTGATCAGCCGGTGTGTGGCCATCGACCGAGCCGTCTCGAGCAGATGTCTGAGCGCGTCGTCGGTGTGTGCGTAATCGACAACGACCGTCACGTCGTCTTCCGGACTCGAGGCGATCTCAAACCGGCCGGGGACGCCCGAGAGCTGCTCCACACCCTGTTCGACCGCCGCGATCGGCACACCGAGCTCAGTGGTCGTCGCGACGGCCGCCAGGATGTTGTACACGTTCGGTTTACCGACGAGCTTGGAGCGCACACGAACCGCTCCTTTGGGCGAGCGGACGTCGAACTGCAATCCACTGAGGGACGAGGAGACCGGACCCATCAGCGACACATCCGCCGGTCTGGTGATGCCGTAGGTGACCGGGCGGCGAACCAGGTCGACGAGCGACGCGCCGCGAGGATCGTCCACGTTGATTACGGCGACCGCGTCCGCCGGCAGCATTTCGAAGAGCCGCCGCTTGGCCGCAAAGTACCCGTCCATCCCGGCGTGAAAGTCGAGATGGTCCCTGGTGAGGTTGGTGAACACGCCAGCGGCAAACCGGATTCCGTCGACGCGCCGCAGCGCCAGTGCGTGGGAAGAGACCTCCATCACGCACGCACGGCAGCCTGCCGTCACCATGTCGCGCAGCAAGCCCTGCAGCTCGGGCGCCTCCGGGGTCGTCCGGATCGCGTCAAGCGTGCGATCGCCAACTCGATAGGTGACCGTTCCCACCAACCCGCATTTCTGGCCGGCGGCGTCCAGGATCGCGCTCACCAGGTAGCCGGTCGTCGTCTTGCCGTTCGTGCCGGTGATGCCGATGACTTGCAGTTCGCGGCTCGGCTGGCCGAAGAATGCCGCGGCGAGCAGCGCCAGGGCAAGGCGCGCGTCGCCGACCACGATCCAGGGCACGTCAACTGGCGAGGCCGGCGGGTGCTCGGCGACGACGGCCGCGGCCCCTGCCGCAATCGCCTGCGGGGCGTACGTCGTCGCCGCGTCCGCCTGATGCCCGCGCAGAGCCACGAACACGGCGCCCGGCGTTACCTGCCGTGAGTCGTGCGTCACGCCGGTGCAGCGGCGATCGAGTGCGGCCCGACTGGTGGATGAGCGCTCCACCTGATCACGAGCCACCGTTGCGGCGAGCGCGTCGAACAGGGCGTTGACCGTCATGGTGCCCCGATGTCCGTCACACGGTCTCGAGGACGGCGTTCGAGCGTGAGCACCGCCGTCGTACTTGCGTCGAGTGGCGCACCGACGTCGGGCGACTGCTCGACGACCAGTCCCGCGCCGCGAAGCTGGACGGTGTACCCAAGGCGCGCGAGCACACGAACCGCCTCACGGGCACTCATGCCGACGAGATCGGGGAACGCCGAGGGAGGAGCCGTGGTGAGGTCGGCAATCGGCGCGATAGAAGGCCCACTAGACGGCCCGAGCGCAATCTGCCCGCGCGCGTCCTCCCACCGGGAGGCCAACATGGGTTCGGGGGCATCGATCGACAGCGGCACGCCATAGAGCCTGAGCGCCGAGGCGGCAATCCGCTGGAAGATCGGGGCGGCCACCACGCCACCGTAAGGTGACACCTTGTGCGGGGAGTCGACGACCACGACGATGGTGAAGACCGGTTTCCGGGAGGGCACGAAGCCCACGAACGAGACGTTGTAGTCAGAGTGACCCCGATAACTGCCGTTGAGGAGCTTGGCGGCCGTGCCGGTCTTGCCGGCCACGGTGTAGCCCTCTACTCGTGCGCGCGTGCCAGTGCCCTCCTCGACGACCTTTTCCATGATCTCGGTCATGGTCGCCGCGGTGCTCTTGCTGATGACCTGCCCGAGCCGTTTGTGGGGCACCGGCAGCCGTGACCGGTCCCGGATCACGGCTCGCACCGCTCGCGGTTGCACGAGCTCCCCGCCGTTGGCGACCGCGCTCACGGCCGCGGCCATCTGCAGCGGGGTGACGCCAACCTGGTACCCCATCGCCACCGAAGCCAGGGCGCTGTCGTTCAACGACGAGGGATCCCAGACCATCCCGGGACTTTCACCACGGAAGTCGGGAGAGGCCGGACGGCCGAACCCGAAGCGCTTCACGTAGGCGCCGAGCTTCTCTGGCCCGAGCTTGAGCGCCACTTTGATGGCCCCCACGTTGCTGGATTTGACGATCACATCGGAAAACGACAGGACGCCGTAGTTGTGATCGTCGCGAATAACACGCGCGCCGAATCTGATACTCCCTGCGCTCGCGTCGATCACCGCTTCCGGCGTGATCGCCCTTTCCTCGAAGGCGGCGCTCGCCGTCACGATCTTGAACGTCGATCCGGGCTCGTAGTAGTCCTGAATCGCGCGGTTGCGGCGTGCCTCAGGGCGCGCATCTCGAAAGGCGTTCGGGTTGAAACTCGGGAAGCTGGCGAGCGCGAGAATTTCGCCCGTGTAGGGGTCCATGACGACGGCTGACCCCGCGGCGGCACCACTCGACTCCACGCCCTCGCGCAACTCGCGCTCGACGAGGTGCTGCAGGTACCGGTCGATGGTGAGCTCGAGCGAGGCGCCGGAGGTGGGCGGGCGCTCCACGCGACTGAAGGCGCGCCGGTGGGCATCGGTCTGCACGAGCACGATGCCGGCTTTCCCCTTGATGAGCGAGTCGTAGGTGGCTTCGATCCCGCTCAGCCCGACGTTGTCGAGGCCCACGTAGCCGAGCAGGTGTCCGGCCAGGTCGCGGTTCGGGTAGTACCGCCGGTTCTCCTTGATGAAGTCCACGCCCTCGAGCTGCAGCGCCGACACCCGTCGTGCCTGTTCGGGCGAGATCTGCCGTCGCACGTAAGCGAAGTGCCTGCCCTTGCGGATGCGATCGGCCATTGCCCGGCGGTCGGCCGCGTCGCAGTCCTGAAGAGCCTGGCACAACCTGGCGGCCGCCCGGTCCGGATCCCCCAGCTCGGACGGAACGGCGTACACCGTGTCGGCGTCGACGCTGCGCGCGAGGATGCGCCCGTTGCGATCCAGAATCTCGCCGCGTTTGGCCGGTGGCTCAATCTTGCGGGACTGCTGGCGATCCGCCCTGGCCGTCAGCGTATCGTGCTGGAAGATCTGGAGGTAGACGAGCCGCGCTTCAATCACGACCGACCACACAGCCAGCACCGCGAACAGCGCAGTGAGCCTGCGCTTCAGCGTCATTCGCCACTGTTTGGCGGGCTGGTCGGCCACACGAAACTCCGTTTCCGAACTACCGTCGCGCGACGACCGACCGCGGCGGCGCCGGGGCCGGGACGACACGCTCGATGACCGTGGTGTCCTCAGCGGTCGGCGTCACCATGTGGAGGCGCCGTATCGCCATGCGTTCAATCCGCGCCGGCGCCTGCAACGTCTCGACCTCGAGGCGCAGATGGCGGTTGATGAGGTCCTCATCGGCCCGTTCCTGCAGCATCCGTTCGAACTGGTACCCGTACTGCTGAAGTTCGACACGCTGCCACGCCGAGAACAGGAGCACCGCCACAAGGAACACCCCGATGAGCATGGACCGCCACATCTCCCGGTGCCGCTCGAGGTCGACCTCGCGCACGATCGGGTTGTTGCGGATGTCCTTCTTGATGGCGTACTCGAAGCTCTCACTCGTCATAGCCGCCTCACCCTGCCTGCGCATCAGGCCGTCCGCTCCGCCGCTCTGAGCTTGGCGCTCCTGGCGCGCGGGTTCCATGCGATCTCTCGGTCACTCGGCACCAGGGGCCGCTTCGTGCGAATGACCACCGTCCCGGCCGCCTGCAGCGCCCGAAGCGTGTGCTTCACCACGCGGTCCTCGAGCGAATGAAACGCCAGCATCACCAGCCGGCCGCCTGGAACGAGCCGATTGATGGCTCGCGTCACGAACCCGTCCAGGTCTTCCAGTTCGCGGTTGACCCAGATGCGGATCGCCTGAAACGTCCTCGTCGCCGGATCGATCCGTGAATACCCCTTGCGCCGAACCGCCCGCCGGACGATGTCCGCCAGGTGCCCGGTGGACTCGATCCGCCGCGACGTCCTCGCCTCCACAATGGCCCGCGCCACCCGCCGCGCGTGCCGCTCCTCGCCCAGCCGGCCGATCAGCTCCGCCAGGGCCTGCTCGTCCACGCGCGCGAGCAGGTCGGCAGCCGTCGGTCCGCTCGAGGTGTCCATCCGCATGTCGAGCGGCTCATCGCGCCGAAAGCTGAATCCCCGTCCCGGCGCGTCGAGCTGCAGGGACGACACGCCGAGATCCGCCAGCATGCCGTCCACCAGTCCCACGCCCCTGGCGGTCAGCGCGTCCTCGAACTTGCGATAGTCGCAGTGCACCAACTCGACTCGGTCACCCAGGTCCTGCAGCGCGTGGCGCGCGTGGTCGAGCGCCTCCAGATCGCGGTCGAGCCCGATCACCCGCGTCGCGCCAGCCTCGATGAGCGCGCGCGTGTGCCCTCCGAGGCCGACCGTGCAGTCCACAAACACCCCCCCGCGTGACGGCGCGAGATGTTCCACGACTTCCGCCACCATGACGGGGTGATGCTCAGTCACCGTTTGGCGCCCGTGGCTCACGGTGACCGTATCCCTGACTAGATCCCGTGCTCGGACAGCCGCAAGCCGTCCTCGTCGGTCCACGTTTCACGCTGCAGCTTCTGCAGGAACCGGTCGTCGTTCCAGACCTCCAGATAGTCGATGCGGCCGAACACCCGGACATCGCCCACAATGGACGCGCTCTCGCGCAGGTGTGCGGGAATGACCACGCGTCCCTGGCCGTCGAGTTCGCTCGTCTGGCCGTAGTAGTTCACGCGGTCGAGAAACTTCATGCGCGACGGGTGCGTGGACGCCATCTCGGACAGCTTGCGTTCGATCTCGAGCCAGGCTGACATGGGGTAGATGCGGACACACTCCCCCGACAGGCTGGTGACGAACACGTCGGGCCCCTGCCCGTCGTGCATAGCCGACCGGAACAGAGTCGGCACCTTGAGCCGACCCTTGTCGTCGATCCGGGCCGGAGCGCTACCTCGTAGGCCCTTTTGCTCCACTGAACTCCATAAAAATCCACATGGATAGTAAGGTGCGAGCATGAGGATGTCAACCGCAAACTCCTGATGCAAAGTGAGTTACGCCAAACTTTCGCCAGAGTTTCGGTAGGCCTTCCAGCTCCGTACGCCATGCCTTGCGCCGGCCGTGACGGGTACCCCCCACGACGTGGGTCCCAGTTCCCGAGGTGCGCTGGTGCGCTGGTGCTGGGTTCCGGTTCGGGACGTGCCTTCCGCGGAGAACCAGCCGGAACACGAGCACCAGTGCGCCAGAGCACCCCGAGAACCCTCGACGTTCAGTTGCGTGCTAGGCTGGCTGATTCATGCTTCGCGCCTCTCTCATCGGCTTCCCGTTCAGCGGCAAGACCACCCTGTTTCAACTCATGACCAGCGCACGGGAGGCACCACGCGGGAGAGACGAGGTGCTCATCGGCATCTCGAAGGTGCCCGACGCCAGGCTCGACGCGCTCACGGCCATGTACAACCCGCGCAAGCGCGTACCGGCCACCATCGAGTTCACCGACATCGTTGCGCCCACACGCAGCGGCGCACAGGCCCTGGTAGACGTGGCCGGCTACAAGAACGCCGATGCGCTCGTGCACGTGGTGCGTGCCTTCCGGGACCAGACCGTGGCGCATCCATCCGGTTCGGTCGATCCCGCGCGCGACGCGCAAGCCATGGAGGACGAGCTCATCCTGGCGGACCTCGGCGTGGCCGAGCGCCGACTCGAGCGCATCGACAAGGACCTGAAGAAGGGACGCTCCACCGAGCTCGAGAAGGAACGCGACCTCGTGCAACGCTGCAGGGCTGCGCTCGAAGAGGGCCGCCCACTGCGCACGATGGAACTCGCCGGGGAAGACCTCAAGCGGCTTCGTGGTTTCCAGTTCCTCTCGGCCAAGCCACTGCTGCTCGTGATCAATCTCGATGAATCCGACCTGAGCGAGGTCGGCTCGGATCTCCAGCAGGCGGCCAGGAAGACCGGACTAACCGGCTTTCTTGCGCACGCCGCCACCGGCGCGGTGGTGCTGTGCGCCAAGATCGAACTGGAGATCGCCGCGCTCGAAGGGAATGAGGCCACGCTTTTCCTGGCCGATCTGGGACTGAAGGAATCGGGCCTCGATCGGGTCATTCGCGCAAGCTACGACCTGCTTGGCTACATGTCGTTCTTCACGGTGGGCGAAGACGAGTGCCGGGCGTGGTCGATCGCCCGCGGCACGTCAGCACAGGTCGCTGCGGGCGAAATCCACACCGACATCCAGCGCGGGTTCATCCGAGCGGAGGTGGTGGCCTACGCGGCGCTCGTCGAGCGCGGCTCGATGGCGGCGTGTCGAGAGCACGGCGAAGTCAGGCTTGAAGGCAAGGAGTACCTGGTCGAGGACGGCGACGTCATCAACTTCCGGTTCGCGACCTAGCCAGCTCGTTGTTGTCACCGAAAGCTCTCCCGTGCTAGGGTTTAGCGCTCCTATGGGCGAACGCTCCACGACGAACGTTCCCGGTCTCACCATGTTCTTCCCCGCGTACAACGACGCGGGCACCATTGGCAGCTTGGTGATTCAGGCACGGCAAGCCATCGCCAAACTGACCCCGGATTTCGAGATCATCGTGGTCAACGACGGCAGTCAGGACCAGACCGCTGAGGTTGCCGACGAACTCGCCGGCACGTACCCCAACGTTCGCGTGATTCACCATCCGCGCAATCGCGGATACGGCGGCGCGCTTCGATCGGGCTTTGCCGCGGCCACCAAGGAGTGGATTGCCTACACCGACGGGGACGGGCAGTACGATCCGACCGAGATCGCGGTGCTGTGGCACAAGCTCGGCGAGAACACCGATGTCGTGACCGGATACAAGATCAGTCGGTCGGATCCGTTGCACCGAATCGTCATCGGCCGCGTGTATCACCACGTCGTGAAGTTGCTCTTCGCGCTGCGCGTGCGGGACGTGGACTGTGACTTTCGACTGATGCGTCGAGAGGTGTTCGATCGCGTGAGTCTCGAGCGTAGTAGCGGCGTCATCTGCCTGGAGCTGATGCGGAAGATTCAGGACGCGGGCCTGCGCGTGGTGGAGGTGCCGGTGCACCATTACCATCGCACGCACGGCCGTTCGCAGTTCTTCAACGTCGGTCGAATCTTCCGCACGGGCATCGACGTGCTTAAACTCTGGGTGCAGCTCGTGGTGCTTGGTCGCGGGCGCGGCAGCACGCCAGTGCTGTTCCGGCATCCGGTGGTCCCGCGCCCGGCGCCTCCGTCATCGCCGACCCCAGAACCGTAGCCGTGACACAGCCCGATCCCCCGCACACGGCGTTCTACCGCGGGCGCCCCGTGATGATCACCGGCGGGCTGGGGTTCATTGGCAGCAATCTGGCTCACCGACTCGTCGAACTCGGGGCACAGGTGATCATCGTTGACTCGCTGATTCCGGAGTATGGCGGCAACCTGTTCAACATCAGCGGCCTCGAGGATCGCCTGAAGGTGAACATCAGCGACGTCCGACAGCAGAGCACGATGAACTGTCTCGTGCGTGGTCACGATGTGATTTTCAACCTGGCCGGTCAGGTCAGTCACATCGACAGCATGCAGGATCCCTACACGGACCTCGAGATCAACTGTCGCGCACAGTTGTCTCTGCTGGAGGCCTGCCGCCACAACAACCCCTCGGTGAAGGTGGTGTTCGCAGGCACTCGTCAGGTCTACGGTCGTGCCGACGTGCTCCCGGTGACCGAATCGCACCTGGTGCGGCCAACCGACGTCAACGGCATCAACAAGGCGGCCGGCGAGTACTACCACATGGTCTACAACGACGTCTTCGGGGTGCGCGCCGTCTCACTCCGACTGACCAACGTGTACGGGCCACGACAGCTCATCAAGCACAACCGGCAGGGCTTCATCGGGTGGTTCATCCGGCAGGCGGTCGAGGGCCGAGAGATTCGGATCTTCGGGGACGGCAGCCAGCTGCGTGATTTCGTCTATGTGGACGACGCGGCGGACGCGTTCCTGCGGGCGGGCGCATCCGACGCCTGCAACGGCCACGTCTTCAACGTCGGCGGGCAGGGAGCGATCTCACTGCGGGCGCTTGTCGAGCTACTGATCTCGGTGGCCGGAGGCGGTCGGTACAGCCTGGTCGAATGGCCGCCCGACAAGAAGGTGATTGACATCGGCGACTTCCACGCCGACTCGTCGCTGATCAAGCGAACGCTTGGATGGCAGGCGACCACGGCGCTCCGCGAAGGGCTCGAGCGCACGGTCGAGTTCTACCGCGCGCACCTGGCACACTACGTGACCACCGCGTCGCCAGTCGCGACACCGTGAACCGATCTCCGGCACTTCCCTTCACGGACCTGCATCCGGGCGAAGACGCCCTCGACATCAAGGCGGCAATCGATCGCGTCATCGAGAGTGGCTGGTTCGTGCTCGGTCCGGAGGTTGAAGCGTTCGAGGCCGAGTTCGCCGCCGCCTGCGGCGCCGAGTTCGCTGTGGGCGTCGGCACCGGCACCGACGCCATCGCGCTGGCCCTGCGCGCCCTCGACATCGGCCCTGGCGACGAGGTGATCGTGCCGGCCCTGACCGCCGCCTTCACAGGCCTGGCCGTCGTGGCGATCGGTGCGCGCCCGCGAATCGTCGACGTCGAGCCGGACACGCTGACACTCGACCCGGCCGCGTGCGCGGCGGCCGTGACCTCGAGAACCAAAGCCATCGTTCCCGTCCACCTGTACGGCCAGCCCGCCGACATGACCGGCGTTCGACGCGTCGCCGACCGACACGGACTCGCCATCGTCGAGGACTGCTGTCAGGCACACCTGGCACAAGAACACGGCGTCCCGGTCGGCACACGGTCACACGCGGGAGCGTTCAGCTTCTACCCCACGAAGAACCTCGGGGCGCTCGGCGACGGAGGCGCGGTCATCACGGGGGACAGCGCCCTGGCGGCACGGGTCAAGCGACTGAGGAATGGTGGCCAGCGTGATCGATATCATCACGTCGAAGCGGGTTGGAACAGTCGGCTCGACGAGCTGCAGGCAGCCGTTCTGCGCGCGCGGCTGCCGCGGTTACCGGCTTGGACGGCTCGGCGGCGCGAGCTCGCTGCGCTCTATCGGCGCCAGTTGCCCACCTGGATCTCACCGATACGCGAGCGCGACCCGGGGCATGTCTACCATCTGTTCCCGGTTCGTGCCCGGACACGCGACGCGTTGATGGCGCACCTGGCGGAGCGCGGAACCGCGACGCTCGTTCACTATCCTGTACCATTGTCTGCGCAGCCGGCGTTCGCGGCGTACGACCCGTCGCACTGCCCGGTGGCTGCCGGCGCGGCCGACGAGCTCCTCTCGCTGCCGCTGCACCCGCACCTTGGCGACACCGACGTGGCGCGCGTGACGCGCGAGGTCAGTCTGTTTCGGGAAGGACCGACGAGCGCGTGAAAGCCTTGATCACCGGCGGCGCGGGGTTTGTTGGATCCCATCTCGCCGAGCGCCTGCTCGAGCGGGGGCACGAGGTGCTCGTGATCGACGACCTGTCGACGGGCTCCATCGACAACCTGTCGCACCTCAAGGGCAGGTCGGGCTTCTCCTACGAGATCGATTCGATCGACAACGAACCGCTGCTCGCCGAGCTCATCGACCGCAGCGACGTCGTGTTCCATCTCGCCGCAGCCGTGGGCGTGAAGCTCATCGTCGATCAGCCCGTGCACACGATCGAAACCAACGTGCACGGCACGGAGGTCGTCCTCAAACACGCCAACAAGAAGAAGAAGCTGGTGATCATCGCCTCGACCTCCGAGGTGTACGGAAAGAGCACAGACATTCCCTTCCGCGAGGACGCCGACCTGGTGCTCGGGGCGACCGTGAAACACCGCTGGGCGTACGCCTGCAGCAAGCTCATCGACGAATTCCTCGCCCTCGCCTACTGGAAGGAACGGAAGCTGCCCGTGGTGATCGTCCGACTCTTCAACACGGTCGGCCCCAGGCAGACCGGGCAGTACGGGATGGTGTTGCCCACCTTCGTGCGACAGGCGCTCGCCGGTGAGGCCATCACCGTCTTCGGCGATGGCCTGCAGTCTCGCAGCTTCACCTACGTGGGTGATGTCGTGGATGCGCTCATCGACCTCGCCGGGGAACCACGGGCGGTCGGCGAGGTCTTCAACATCGGGAATACCGGGGAAGTCACCATTCGAGAGCTGGCCGAGCGGGTGAAGCGGTTGGCGCACAGCGAGTCGCCGATTCAGTACGTGCCCTACGACCAGGCCTACGAGGCGGGATTCGAGGACATGCCCAGGCGCGTGCCGGATATCTCCAAAATCCACGCCCTGACCGGCTTCGAGCCCAGGCTCGACCTGGACGACATCATTCGAATCGTCATCGAGCACGCGCTGGTCGGCAGTCGGCCGTAGAAGCCGCCAACTCCGCTATACTCAATCCATGCGTCGGACCATGCCACTCGCGGCGGTTGTCGTGCTGCTGTGCAGCGCCTGGCCGGTTGCGGCGCAGGTCGTCTTCGTGGAGTTTCAAGCCGGCCGCGTGCGCCTCATCGCAGAGAACGCCCCGGTGAGCCGCATCCTCGCTGAATGGGCACGCGTCGGAGGCACCAGAATCGTCCATGGCGAGCGTGTTCCAGGCGCGCCGGTCACCCTGCAGCTCCTCGATGTGTCCGAGCAGCAAGCGCTCGAGGTGGTGCTGCGCGGAGCCGCGGGTTACATCGTCTCGGCCCGCCAATCGGCCGCACCAAGCGGGTCGGTCTTCGATCGGATTTTGGTGCTGCCGACCACCACGCGCGCGCCGAGCGCCGCGTCGCTGCCGCCGCCAGTGGCGGGGCGGGCTCGGCAGGCGCCGGTCGAAAGCGATGACCGGGCCAACGATGCACCGGAAGTGACGGAGCGGCCAGTCAACCCCGTCAGCCGATTCCCTCGAGTCGTCGAGCCCCAGGACGACGCAGCTGAGGCGCCACCATCCGATCCGTCGGGAGCCCCGGCAGAGGATGCTGGACCCGGCGAGGCTCCCGAAGCTGTTACGCCGAGTAATCCGTTCTTCGCCTCTCCAACTCCAGGAACGGCCCAGCCCGGGGCCATCACCCCTGCACCGCGACGGGCACCACGCGCCGACCGATAGCTCGGACACCCGTTCTCGTACAATAGAGGCAGCCGCCGTGCGGCGCTCTCATGCCTGACATCGACCGCTTTCGCCCCGACGATCGCCGCGGCGTCGACACGCTGAATCGGCGCTCGTACGGCGCCGACGCGGCCGAGGCCATCCGTCTTCGCTGGGACTGGCAGCACCATCGAAACCCCAGCAATGCGACCGGCCAGCCTGGGATCTGGGTGGCCCGAGAGGGACCGACGGTGGTCGGCCAGTACCCGACGCTGCCGGTTCGCCTCTCGCTCAAAGGGCTCGAGATCGAAGGCGCGTGGGGTACGAATGCGATGATCGCGCCCGAACGGGACCGTCAGGGCCTGGACGAAGCGCTCGTCCGGGCCTGGGATCGGAACAGCGGCGCCGTCCTGGCATTCGGTCCCGCCGAACAGTCGCGCGGCGCCATCGATCGTTTACGCTGGCCTCAGTCCCACGTGGTGCCGACGCTCGTCAAACCGCTCACGCGCCGCGCGCTGCGGTTTCCGCACCTGCCGATGCCGTTCAACCGCCTCATCTCGGCGGTCGCGTATCCGGTCGTCCAGATCGTCTCGCGGTCGCGGCCGCTGCGCGCCGAATGCGAGCCGGTCCGCCGGTTCGACCATTCGTTCACGGCGTTGTGGGAACGACTCGCGCCAAAGTTCGACCTCGCCGTACGACGCGATGCGCCGTACCTGAATTGGCGCTACGTCGAGCCGCCCCACGTCCGCTACTCGATCGTCGCCCTCAAGCGCCACGGTGAGGTTCACGGCTACGCGGTGTATCGTCATCGACACGAGCCGCTCGGGCGCGTCACCATGCTGGTGGACTTCCTCGTGGACCCCGACGATGTGTCGGGCTTGAAGACGCTGCTGCGGTGGGTTGATCGGGCGGCGCGGGCCGAGGATTCCGACAAGGTGCGGTGCGCGGTCATGAGCGGGCCGTTCCGCCGCGTGCTGCGTCGGAACGGCTACTTCAACGTCAGATCGACGCTCGAGGTGAGCGTCAAGATCAACGCGGTCCAGGTGCCCAAGGGGTTCTACGACGAGACCAACTTCTGGCACATCACGAGCGGAGATTCCGAGCAGGATCACTAAGCCATGACGCTCAATGACAAGGTGACCGGCGATATCGCCGCGGCGATGAAGGCGCGCGACGCGGCTCGGCTCTCCGCGCTGCGGATGCTGAAGGCCGCGATCATGAACAAGAGCGTCGAAAAAGGCCACGACCTCGACGACGCGGAGGTCCGGCAGGTCGTGTCGTCGCTCGTGAAACAGCGCCGCGACTCGATCGAGCAGTTCCAGAACGCCGGACGAGCCGACCTGGTCGAGAAGGAAACCGCCGAGATTGCCGTCCTGCAGGGCTATCTGCCTCCCGCCGCGACGCCTGAGGAGATCGAGGCCGCCGTGGTCGAGGCGATCGCGGACACCGGAGCGTCCTCGCCCAAGGATATGGGCAAGGTGATGAAGGCCGTCCTGTCGAAGCTCGCTGGCAAGAACGCCGACGGTAAAGCCGTCAACGACGTCGTCCGGCGCAAGCTTGGCGCCTGAACCCACCCCATCATCGGCACTCGCGCACTCGGCGGCGTCGGCCGGCGCCGCCACGATGGCAAGCCGCGTCCTCGGTTTGGCGCGCGACACCGTGCTGGCCGCCTATTTCGGGGCCGGACCGGCCATGGACGCGTACAACGTCGCGTTCCGGATTCCGAATCTGCTGCGCGACTTGTTCGCCGAAGGCGCGATGAGCGCGGCCTTCGTGCCCACCTTCACGAAGCACCTGACCAGGGCCGGCAAGGCCTCGGCGTGGCTGCTCGGGAATCACGTCGTCAATGCCCTCGTGATCGTGACGGGCGTGATCGTGCTCCTCGGCATGCTTTTCGCCGAACCGTTGATTCTCGCGCTGGCCGCCGAGGAGTACACGTCCACGCCTGGCCAGCTCGCCCTGACCGTGCATCTCGCTCGCATCATGCTGCCGTCACTCACCCTCATCGCGCTGGCGGCAGCCGTGATGGGGATGCTGAACGCGCTCGGCCACTACTTCATCCCGGCCCTGTCGCCGGCGATGTTCAACCTCGTAACGATTCTCTCGGTCGTCGCGCTCACGCCAGTGATGCCAACGCTCGGCCTTGATCCAGTGTCGGCGATCGCCATCGGGACGTTGCTCGGCGGCGTGGCCCAGCTCGTCGTCCAGTTCCCATCGCTTCGTCGCGCGGGGTTCGCGTATCGCCCGGTGCTCGACTGGGGAGACGAGGGGTTGAGGCGCGTGCTCGTGCTGATGGGTCCGGGAACGATCGGCTTGGCGGCGACACAGGTCAACGTGTTCGTGAACACCCTGCTGGCCACGACCGCCGGCACGGGAGCGGTGTCGTGGCTCAACTACGCCTTTCGCCTGATGTACCTGCCGATCGGGCTCTTCGGCGTATCCGTGGCCACGGCGGTTCTCCCCTCGGTGTCACGACATGCGGCCGAGCGCAGCCAGGACGGCGTCCGAAACACCGTCGCGGACGGGATGTCGCTGATGTTCATGATGAACGTGCCGGCGACCATCGGGCTCGTCGTGCTGGCGGTGCCGATCGTGCGGGTGATCCTCGAGCGCGGCCGGTTCACGGCGGAGGATACGCTGGCCACCGCGGCGGCCCTGCAGTTTTACGCGCTCGGACTGCTGGCGTACTCGGTGGTGCGAATCGTCTCACCGATCTTTTACGCGCTCGGGCAAAGCCGGACACCGGTCATCGTGAGCATGACGACGGTGCTGGTGAACGCCGCGCTCAATATCATGCTCGTGCGCACGCTTGGGTTTGTGGGCCTCGCGCTCGGCACGTCGATCGCGGCCACCTTCAACGCCGTGCTGCTCCTGATCTTCCTGCGGCGTCACCTGGGTGGGCTCAACGAAGCCCGCGTGTTCGGCTCGCTGGCCCGGATTGTCGCGGCATCGGCTGCCATGGGTGTGGTCGCGTTCTTGGCGAATGACTGGCTGGCTGCGCACGTCAGTGGCAACGGGCTGGGACGGCAGATCGGCCGGCTCGCCGCGACCATTGGCGCCTCGCTCGTGGTGTTGGCAGCGGCGGCGTGGTTGCTGCGCATTCGCGAGTTCCGCGAGGGCGCCGCACTCGTCGCTCGTCGTATCGACCGGACGCGGTCCGGCTGAAGCCGGACACTACGTGCTTGAGAACATTCGCCGGCGGTCCGGCTGAAGCGGGACCGAAGCCTGTTGCCGACGGGCCACTTATTGGCACAGACTGGATCGATGCGCGCACGGTATCCGGGGGGGCTGTCTGGGGCGTCGTATGCCTTCGGCCCCGGGCCACTCACCCCGGCGGTCAAGGCACTCCTCGTCGCCAACATCGCCGTGTTCGTGCTCACCTCCCTGGCGCCCGCGCTGATGGTCGAGTTCGGCCTGCGCCCGGCCGATCTGTTCGGGCGCTTCGCCATGTGGCAGCTCGTGACCTACATGTTCGTGCACGCGGGCGTGTCCCACGTGTTCTTCAACATGCTAACGCTCTGGTTCGTGGGCGGCGATCTCGAGCGCCGGTGGGGGACAACGTTCTTCACGAAGTTCTATTTCATCTGCGGACTTGGCGCGGGCTTCACGCAGGTGCTCCTCGGTATCATCCCGCTGCCCTTTGCCGACCAGTTCTACTACCCGTCGACGGTCGGCGCATCGGGCGCCATCTACGGCCTGCTCCTGGCCTTTGCGTTGTACTTCCCGACGCGGCCCTTTCTGGTGTTCTTCATCTTCCCTGTCCAGGCGAGACACTTCGTGATGATTCTGGGCGGACTCGCCTTGTTGCTCTCCTTTGGCGGTGGAGCCGGCGTCGCGCACACGGCCCACCTTGGCGGCCTGATCACCGGCTACGTCTACCTGAGGGGCACACGGATTGACCTCATCTCGGAGATCCGATACCGATACCTGAAGTGGAAGATCAACCGCACGCGGCGCAAGTTCGACGTCTACTCCGGGGGCCGACGGGACGACATCAATCGGCGGGTCCACTAGAGAGATGGCATGGGCGAAGTCACGGAGGCCGCGTGGGGCGGCGAGGGGTATAAGGCCCCCGGGCTACGACGCGTCGCGCTGCACCGACCCAACCGACCGGGCTTGCAGCCCCTGAGGGTCTGGGTTGCCGAGGACAATCACCACGTCGTGTGTCCGGCCGTCATCCACGAGCGGGATCTCCTGCGGGTCGACCGGCACGCCGTCCATCCTCGCTGACCGGACGCCGCGGTTCCGGTGCTCCGGATTCGTGACGGTGATGCGGAACCGGCTGCGGCCCGTTCGCCACTGGAGCGAGTAGGTTGGCCATTTCGCCGGGATTGACGGGTTCATACTGAACGTCGTGCCCTGACGCCGCAGCCCGAGCAACGCTTCGACCGCCGTCTGATACATCCATCCGGCCGACCCGGTATACCACGTCCATCCCCCTCGCCCGAGGTGCATCGGGTGCGCATAGACGTCGGCGGCCACGGCGTACGGCTCAACGCGATAGCGCTCGACGTCTTCCGCCGTCCGCGTGTGGTTGATCGGATTGATCATGTGGAACAGCTCCATCGCCTCGTCGCCGAGTCCAAGGCCTGCGAGCGCGATGACGGTCCAGAGCGCGGCCTGCGTGTACTGCCCGCCGTTTTCCCGCACGCCGGGCACATAACCCTTGATGTAGCCAGGATCGTGCGCCATACGGTCGAACGGCGGCGTGAGCAGGAGCACGAGCCGCGCGTCGCGACGGACGAGGTGCGCCCGCACGGCGCCCATCGCGCGCTCGGCGTGGCGCGGCCGCGCAGCCTTCGACAGGACAGCCCACGACTGCGTCAGCGAATCGAGCTTGCATTCCTCGTTCTGGACCGACCCGAGCGGCGTGCCGTCGTCGAAATACGCGCGGCGGTACCAGTCCCCGTCCCAGGCGAGCTCCAGCATCCCGGTGAGCCAGCGCGCCTCGCTGCGGTACCGCTGCGCGAGGTCGCTGCGATCCCGCCGCGCGCAGATCGGCGCGAAGTCGTTCAGCACGCGCACGAGAAACCACCCGAGCCACACGCTTTCGCCGCGACCCTCATGGCCGACGCGGTTCATCCCGTCGTTCCAGTCGCCGGATCCGATGAGCGGGAGCCCGTGGGCGCCGTACTTCATGGCGCGGGCGATGGCGCGCACGGCGTGCTCGAACAGCGACGCCTGCTCGGTGGACACGCGCGGCTGGATGTATGCTTCCGCCTGATCCGGCTCGAGCGGCGGCGCTTCGAGAAATGGCACGACCTCCTCCAGCACCGACTCGTCTCCGGTCCGCGACACGTAAGCGGCTATCGCGTACGGCATCCAGAGCAGATCATCGGAACACCGGGTCCGCGTGCCGCGTCCGGCCGGCGGGTGCCACCAGTGCTGTACATCCCCCTCGACGAACTGTCGCGATGCGGCGTAGAGCAGGTGCGCGCGACAGATATCCGGCCTCGCGTAGAGCAATGCCAGCACGTCCTGAAGCTGGTCGCGGAAACCGAACGCACCGCCCGGTTGATACGGACCGCTGCGCGCCCAGATGCGGCAGCTCAACGCCTGATAGAGGAGCCAGCTGTTCACGATCAGATCGAAGGAATCGTCTGGTGTGCTGACCTGAACGGCGTCGACCGTCTCCGCCCACACGTTCGTCGCCTTGTCGAGGGTCGCCTCGGCCTGGGCGACCGAAGAGTATCGGGCCGCAAGCTCCAGCGCCTGCCCGCGGTCGCGTCCCTGACCCAGCACGAATGCGATCTGGCGCGATTCGCCAGGCTCGATCTGCAGCACGATCTGCAGGGCCCCGCACGGGTCGAGGCCGGCACCGCTGCGCCCGGCGAGTCGATCGCGAAGGAGCGCCGCCGGACGGCTCAATGTGCGGTTACGTCCCACGAACTCGGCGCGGTCGCACGTGGAGGAGACGGCGCGCTCGGTAGCCCGCCACAGCGCGACGCGGCCGCCGAACTCCGTGTTGTACGGGTTCCGCGCCAGAATGGCCCCCGACGACTCGTCGAGCTCGGTGACGACGAACCGACGCTCGCCGGTTCGCGGTGGTCCGAGGCACCACTCCACATAGCCGAAGACGCTCAGCCGCCGCGTTGCCGTCGACGCGTTGGTGAGCGTCAGCAGTGACAGCTTCACAGGATCGTCCGGTGCGACGAAGACCGCCAGCTCCTGCTCCAGCCCGGCCACCGCGTGCTGCCAGCGCGTGACGCCGGCCGCATGCCGAATCACCCAGCGGCCGCCGTCGGCGCGGCGAGGAAGCGGGCCCGGTGCTGCACCCCACACCACGCCGGTTTCCTCATCGCGCAGGTAAATCGCTTCCCCTGTGGGATCCGCGATCGGGTCGTTGGCAAACGGCGTCAGCCGGTTTTCCCGGCTATTCCCGGCCCACGTGAAGGCCGAGCCCGAGGCACTCACGATGGTTCCGAACTCCGGGTTCGCGAGCACGTTGGACCAGGGCAGCGGCGTCTCCCGCTCTCCCTCGAGCACGACCACGTACTCGCGGCCGTCAGGCGTGAAGCCGCCAAGGCCGTTGTTCATGACCAGCGGCGGTACTGCCACCGGCGCAGGGTCCGGCTCCGGAGAGGGGAGCTCGGACGACGGAAGCACATGCTCTGCGGTGTACAACCAGGGCGCCGGGCGATCCAACTGCGCCGTGAGATCTCCAAGGCCTCCACGCAGCACGACCCGTGCGACGGCCGGCAACAGGCAGCGATCGGCTTCGGGCATTCCATCGGCACGCAGCAGGAACATGCCCCCTGGGTTGTTGTTCCAGCCCGCCCAGCGCGGTTCCTGCACGAGGCGGGCCAGCGCGTCCTGCGTCTCGTCCAGGTACTCCGCGGGATGCTCGTTCATGATGACCACATCGGCGCGGAGCCCCTTGAGGCGCCAGTACTCCTGCGCCTGAAGCACCTGGCGGACGAGCGCGACCGCCGCCGCCTCGGTAACCCGGACGACCACGATGGGAAGGTCCCCGGAGATGCCGAAGCCCCAGAGGTTCGATTGCCCGAGCGTGTTGCGTGCGAGGTCGGTCGGGCTGATGCACGATGCGTCGGATCCGAACACGCGGGACGCCAGTCGCTCGAAGAGCATGGCGTGGTCGCCCGTGAGGCCCAGGTGCTGCAGCGTCACGTGCACGTCGGTGAACGCCATGGAGAACGCGCGCGCCGCCGCGCCGGCGTCCCAGTATTTGCGCGCAAGCGCCAGCGCCGCGTCGCGATCCGGCGCGATGCCCGTAGAGACCGTGAGGCGCACGAAGGCGCCGGGCACCAGCCGCACGCGCTCACGCAGGGCGGCGACCGGGTCGAGCACCGCGCCTGTCGTGCCCGACAGCGGGCGGCCCTCGAGTGCAGCCGGTTGTGCGGGTGAGCGCCCGCGCCCGAGGAAGCGCGCGCGATCGGTTTCCCATTCGATCGCCCCGGCGAGCCGGCCTTCGACGCCGAGGACGTGAAACGCCCAGATGGGCGTCTCGTCCTCCGCGCGCGGCCGCCTGCTGAAGAGGAGGCCGGCGCTCTGCGAATCGGACTCGGTGTGAATGAAGAGTTTCCCGAACGCCGGGTGGGCGAGGTCGTCCTCAGGACGTGCCAGCACGATCTCGGCGTAGCTGGTGACCTCGATCTCCCGCGTCCGATCGCCCCGGTTCATGATGGACAACCGGCGCACCTCCACGTCGTCTTCCGGAGAGACGGTGATCTGGAGCTGCGTTTCGACGTCGCCATCACGCCGGTGGAACGTGGCCTTGTCGAGGTCGAACGTCGCCTCGTACTCGTCCGGTTCCTGGCAAGTCGGCTGGTACGTGGCGGACCAGACGCGGCCAGACCCTGGATCGCGCAAGTAGATGAAATTGCCGCCGGCATCGGATGTCCGGTCATCACGCTGACGCGTGACCGCCACTCGATGCCACAGACTCGATCCGCCGCCCGTGTGCGTCAGCACGGTCGTATACCGGCCGTTCGACAGGAAGTGCGAGTGCGGGCTGGTGGTGTGCGGCGATCGAAACCGTCTCAATGCGAACGCCGGAATGGATGGTGCGACGACGTCGCTTTCGGCTGGCCGCGGCTCCGACAGGATCGCTTCGCGCGGCACGCGCTCCTGGAGCAGGAGCTCGGTAGCCCGCACGCGGGGATCCGTGTGAAACCGCGCGACGAACGTATCGTGGCAGACCACGTTGGCCAGTGCCACGAGCGACATGCCCTGATGGTGCGCGAAGAACGCGCGCACGACGGTCGGGCGCTCGTCGCTCTCGCCCGCCGCGGCCTCTGCGGCCGGTTCGCGCGGCCTGCAGTCGAGCGCCTCGTAGAAGCCGAACCGTCCATCCATTCCCCGGCGGGCGAGATGCTCGAAGTTCTGCGCCGCGGCGGCCGGACTGATCAGACTGGCCAGCGCGGTGGCATACGGCGCCACGACGAGGTCGTTGGACAACCCGCGCCTCAACCCGAGTCCGGGCACACCAAACGCGCGATACTGGTAGTTGCCGGCCCGGTCGGTAAACGCGTACGCCGACTCGGAGATGCCCCACGGCACGCCGCGTTGCCGCCCGTACTCGATCTGACGCCGCAGGCTGGCCCGGCAGCTCTGATCCAGGAGCGTCCCCGTGAAGTTCCGCATCAGCAGCAGCGGCATCAGATACTCGAACATCGTCCCGCCCCACGACATCAGCGTCGCGCGGCCGTGTACGTTCGTCACGAGGCGGCCGAGATGAAACCAGTGGTGCTGCGGGACGTCCCCCTTCGCGATGGCGACGAAGCTGGCCAGCCGCGCTTCCGAGGCGAGCAGATCGTAGAACGCGGCGTCGAGCCGTCCCGGGCCTTCGGCGTCGGCGAGCCGGTACCCGATCGCGAAGATGCGCCGCCGACGGTCGTAGAGGAAATCGAAGCGCATCCCGTCGGCGAGCGCCGACGCGCGGCGCGCGAGCGCGCGCAGCGAGTGTTCGGACACGGCGCACTCGCGGTGCAGCATGTCCAGTGCGTCGAGCACCGCGCGAGACCAGAATCCGATCTCGCTCGTCTCATCGAGCGGCCGCGGATCCGCCGCCGCTGCAGCATTCGAGAGCGTGGTCGCCAGCGCGGCCAGCCGCGAAGGCGCGTCTCCGGGCGACCGACTGCGGGCCTCCGCGAGGATCGCCCGCGCTACGGTGTTGACGTCCGCCACCGCCTGGCGATGGGCGGCGGCATCGGAATCGCGTGGGGAGGACGCCCTCGCGAGGAGGTCCGCCGCGTCGGCCAGCCCTTCGAGCCGCTGCTCCCGCGTCTGCGGCCGGGCCGTGAGCTCGAGCAGGCCCTGCGCCAACCCGACCAGCGCCCCGGCCAGGTTGCCGCTGTCCACGGTCGAGATGTACCGCGGATGGAGCGGTGCCCGCGTGGGTGTGTCGTACCAGTTCAGCAGATGCCCCTCGTGCCGCTCCAGTCCTTCGACGGTGGTCAGGGCACGATCAAGACGCTCGACGAGTCTCGCGGTCGAGAGGTAGCCCAGGTCGTGCGCGGCAAGCGTCGACAGCAGGCCCATGCCGATGTTGGTCGGCGAGGTCCGCCGCGCCAGCTTCGGCTCGCGGCCGTTCTCCTGATAGTTGTCGGGAGGCAGCCAGGCCTCGGACTCAGTCGCGAAGGTCTCGAAGTACCTCCACGTCTTGCGCGCCGTCCGGCGAAGCAGCGCCCGCTCGTCGTCGCTGAGCGGACGAACGCGGGCGCCGACCGGCACGCTGAGCCAGTACGCGACGGCAGGCGCCACGGTCCACAGGACGAGGAACGGCGCCGCGGCCGGGAACCCGCTCGGATCCAGCGCCACGATCCCCACGGTCACGACCGCGGCGATCAGCGGACTCGCCACCATCTCGGCGACGAAGCGGCGGACACCGCGCTGGCCGACGAATCCGGCCGCCTTCGTCGCGGTCGCTGCCGCCGTTTCCCATTCGAGCAGCCGTCGTCTCGTCACCGCGAGGCGCACCAGCGTCAGTCCGATCGCATGGACCGTCTGCGAGGCCTGATACGCCAGCAACGTCAGTCCGAGGACGATCTGCGCCAGCGTCGTGGCCGCATCGCGGCGCAGATTGCGCAGGAAGACCGGCACCGACTGTGACTTGCGCGGCCCGCTGACCAGCCGGGCGATGATCGGCAGCAACTGGGCGGCCACGACGCCCATCACCGTGGCCGTCCAGAACCAGCGAGGGCCTGGTAGCACCGTCCAGCCGGCGACGAGCAACGCCAGCAACGTGGGCGCGACGAGGCTGCGGCGCAGATTGTCCAGGATCTTCCAGCGGCCGATGAGCGGCAGGGTGTTTCGCGTCAGGCCGCGCCGCGACGGCACGAATGGGAACAGCCACAGGAGGATCTGCCAGTCCCCGCGGATCCAACGATGCTGCCGCCGGGCGTGCGTGAGCACGCTGGACGGGTACTCGTCCACCAGTTCCACGTCGGACACGAGCGCGACGCGCGCACGCAGACCCTCGAAGAGATCGTGGGAGAGCAGGGCATTCTCCGGCACCGAGTCCTCGAGCGCGGCCGTGAACGCGTCCACGTCGTACAGACCTTTGCCGGTGAAGATGCCTTCGGAAAACAGGTCCTGATACGTGTCGGACACCGCCGTGGTGTACGGATCGACGCCGGTGTGCCCCGAGTACAGCCTGGCGAACAGCGAGCCGGCGGCGCTCATGAACGTCACGCTCACCCGCGGTTGGAGGATGCCGTAGCCCTCGGTGACGCGGCCGAGTCGTGGGTCGTAGACCGCGCGGTTCAGCGGGTGGGTGATGATCCCGATC
>Ga0209640_10000904_pt1 | contig 24117 bp, 26 predicted proteins | sample RifCSP10_1_FD_184018 | JGI IMG/M metagenome (GOLD analysis project Ga0209640, IMG submission 184018) | Soil microbial communities from Rifle, Colorado - Rifle CSP2_sed 10_1 (SPAdes) (version 2) | ecosystem: Environmental > Terrestrial > Deep subsurface > Rock core/Sediment | place: Rifle... | reverse complement strand
CCTTCGCGGCGCTCCCGAACCACCGCGACGTGGACCGCCAGATCGCCTATCTCGCGGAGTGGGTTTAGAATCGCCGGCAGGAGCCAGGCTCTTGACTACGCACGTCACGCGGCGCCAGTTCTCGATCACGGCGGGATATGCGCTCGCCTCGGTTGCGTTCGGCCAGGAGTGCGCCGCGTCGACGCAAGCCGCGGGCGGCGACGCTGGACGGCTCACCGCGCGGCCGCGCGCCGGAGTCGCCTCGTCACTGAAGAGCGGGCCGCTCGGACTTGGCCGCGGTGGACGTGACGGCACAATCCAGCTGCCGTCCGCGATGCCGGCCGGCAAAGTGCCGCTGCTCGTTTACCTGCACGGTGCGTCAGGAAACGGCGCCGGGCAGCTGCGGCGCATCGGCCCTCCGGCCGATCAAGCGGGCGTGGCTGTCCTGGCCCCGGACTCGCGGAACGGGACGTGGGACGCGATCCGGGGCGGGTTTGGCGAGGATGTCGAATTCCTGAATCGCGCGCTCGCGTTCGTGTTCGAGCGGCTGGACGTCGATCCCGCGCGCCTGGCGATTGGCGGGTTCTCCGATGGCGCCTCGTACGCGCTTTCGCTCGGGCTCGTCAACGGCGATCTTTTTCCGCGCATCGTCGCCGGCTCACCGGGATTTGTGGTCAGCGCGACGCCCCACGGGCGTCCGCGCTTTTTCATCTCGCACGGCACGTCGGATCAGGTTCTGCCCATCGACCAGTGCAGCCGCGTCATCGTGCCTCGCCTGCGGTCCATGGGCTACGACGTGACGTTCCGCGAATTCGAGGGACGCCACGAGCTGCCGCCCGGCATCGCGACCGAGTCGTTGCGGTGGATGACCGCCTGAGAACCGGGCTCAGAAAATCGCCAGCGGATTCACGGGTGAACCGGTACCGCCCTCGACCGGCAGCGGCGCGAACGTAATCACGAACTCGTAACGGTTCAACCGCCGTGCGGTCCTCACCGCCTCCTCGAGATCCAGGTTCTCGACGATATTGATGCCCATCCAATTGAGTACCGCCACATGGATCGGGTTGCGCATCCCTTCCCAGCCCGGACGCGGATTCCAGTCGATATTGAAGTCGTGCCCGAGGAACGCGGGCATCCGCTCGAACATCCACGGAATCGTGTCGGGATAGTACCCGGCGACCTGCCCGGTCCACGGCCCGAGCGCGGCGCGCCTCTTCCAGCGGCCGATGTAGAGCAGCGGAATATCGCCGGGCCCGATTTTCACGCCCGATTTCTTCTCCCACGCTTCGAGGTCGGCGCGCCTGATCGGAACCGTGGGATCGGCGTACTCGACACCCTTGAGTTGCGCGATGTCATACAGGACGGCCCTGGTCGTGACGCCGTCCCTCCAATTCATCACGCTGCCTTTGGCGCAGCCGCTCTCGGTCGTCACGTTGTCCTTCACGGGGACGCCGTTGTACATCAGCCCGTTCTCGAAGAAGTGGCACCACGTGTCGATGTGCGCGACGGTCTGGCCGTGGTAGCTGACCTGGTAATTGTCCGTCGTGCCTCCATCCGTGATCCCGTTCGTCACGCGGTGGAAAATGCCGTTCGCGTTGACGTCAGCCGCCACGACTTGCGGCTCCGCGTGCGCCAGGGAGACGACGATGCCGCTCCGGGCGAGGCGCATCGCGCTTGCCACTTTCTGCGGTGTGATGAGAGTCGAGGCACCCCTGGATTCCTGGCCGACAGGCGCCCACTTGCCCCACGTCTTGAACTCTGTCCGCCAGCGCTCGTACTGCGCGCGCAGGGCCGCGGTGTCAGGCGGCGCCACGGGAGCCGGCGCCTGCGCCGCGGCGGCGGCGATAAGGCCGGCGCACGCACCAATTGATGTGAGAAGACGTCGCATACGGCCCTCCCTGGATTAGACTCTGTGACGGAATACTACCCTCACAATCCACCAGGAGGCGATCGTGCTGCGACGGATCCTGTGTTTCTACGCGTGCCTGGCTCTTGCTCTGGTTGCCTCGCTGGCGCCGACGCGTGCACAGACGGGCGGGCCATTCATCCTTGACGGACCAGCGCCGGCGTTCGCGTTTGACGTGAATGCCGCCGGAAGAATCGCCGGTTCGATCGCGGTGCCCGACGGGAACGCGCACGCCGTCCTGTGGCGGAACCCGGATGCCGCGCCTGGTGAGTTGCTGCTGCTACCCGGCACGAACTGGTCGCGCGCGTTTGCCGTGAACGCCAGGGGCCAGATCGCCGGTCAACTCCAGGACAGATCTGTTGTGCCGGTCGCCGCATTCGCGGCGTACTGGGACGGTGAAGGGGAGTCGCCCGTCGCGCTGGCGTCCGGCACTCTCGCTGTCGCCATCAACAGCGCGGGCCAGGTCGCCGGCAACATGCGTGCCGGTACGAGCGTACACGCGGCGGTCTGGGACGATCCCTGGGGTGATCCTCAGGACCTGGGCACGTTCGGCGGAGCGTCGAGCGGCGCGGCTGATCTGAACGACGGGGAGCAGATTGTCGGGATGGCGAGTTACGCGGATGGTTCGCAGCGCGCGGCGTTCTGGCCGTCCGCCAGCGAAACGCCCGTCGATCTCGGCACGCTCGACGGGGCCACCCCCAGCGCCGCCGCCGCGATCAACGAGCGCGGCGAGATTGTCGGCGAGGCATTCTTTGCGGCCGGGAGCCGGCGTGTAGCGTTGATCTGGGCCGATGCTGGCGCCGCGCCGATTTCGCTGATGTCGCTCGGCGGCGCCTCGTCGCAGGCGGTCGGCATCGACAACCGCGGGCGGATCGTCGGTCAGGCGCAAAATGCCGGCGGAGAGATGCGCGCCGTCCTGTGGCCGGGCGCGCTGGAGCCGCCCATCGACCTGGGCCCGGGCTTCGCGCGGGCGGTCAACGCCCGCGGGCTGGTTGTGGGCGACTCGGGCGGTCAGGCGGCGGCGTGGGCCGTCACCGGGCGAGGACCTTAACCGCGCAGCGGAGCGCACCCCCGTACATCGCGCTGATCGTTAGACCATCTATGGGTTGGGTGGCGAAGCCGAGCGTTTGCCACGCCTGCTGCGCGGCCTCATCCATCGCGGGCCATCCGTAGCGCGGCAGGTAGACGCGCTTTCCGTCCGCATCCTCTTCGATCAGCACGTTGTTGTACGTCAGCATCGGGTAAGCCGCCCGCATGGACTGCTCGCTGCGAGCGGCGGGAGCGTTGGTCTCCGGGCCGCCGAAGAGCAACGGGATCCGTTCGACGCGATAGCCGTGCTGTTCCAGCGACCTCGCGACGCTGTCGAGGAGCGGCGCAACCTTCCGGCTCCATTCGATCATCTCGGCCGTGCGGCCGCGGACGTCTGGCGCGGTCAGCGGGCCGTTCACGCCGGCGATCTCCCGAATCGATGGATCGCCAAAAAAGTGCTCTTCGGTCCAGCCCTCGAAGGCAGCCACCGACGCTGGATCCTCCTTCAGCGCCTGCTCCGCGATCCGGGCGCCGGCCGCCGCGTCGGCGAGGGCAACCCGGCCGTCGCCGAGCGGTGTCAGCGCCATGTCGATATGGGACACCGGCTGCGGAAGCGGGCCGACGACGAGGACCCGGCGCCCGAGCTCCTCTTCGAAGCGCAGGACGACCTCTGGCTCCGGCACGTCGAGCTCGAGCGCGTTCCGTCGAACCGTGTTCGCGCCGATGAACACGTGCTCCCGATCCGACACGATGTTGCCCCCTTCGAAGAAGAGTCCCGAGGCCTTCGCCTCGTAGCCGGCGTGCCGGGCGATGACGTCGGCCATCATGCGGTCATCCGCCCGTTCGAACTCCTTCGAGGTCAGCAGCGTGATCCCGCCGCCTGGTCGGGAGAGCACGAGGAACGGGTCCTGCGTCCAGATGGTGATCAGGTTGTCGAACGGCAGGTCGAGGAAGCGGACCCGGTCGGGCCGATCGTTGCGCGCAACGGTGAACGCCGCGCGGTCGTTCGTCAGGATGAAGAACCTCGTGGACGAGGGGAGTCCGTTGACGAGGTTCGTCACCAGGCCGGCGTTGCGCAGCGCCGCCCGTCGAGCGCTATTGGCGCTGACCGCGACGACGCTCGGGCGCGCGCCGACGTCGGGGAGCAATGTGGGCCGCAGCGGGGCTTCATCGGGCGGTGCCGCACACGCACACGCCGACGCAAGGGCCGCTGCGGCCAGGCCGCGCCGCGCGAGGCGGATTACTTGCCGCAAACTGACTGCGCGCCGGCTGAAACGATCGCGTCCTTCTCGGTCGTTGCAATCAGGCCGGCCGAGGCGAAGAGCCCGCTCGTATGCGCGACGCACCGCACGTACGCGCCGTGGTTGCGCCAGTCGCCCTGGCACGGACAGCGATCGGCAATCGAACAGCCGTTGGCATCGACCAGATCCCCGGGGGCCGTGGCAAGACATTGATCGGCGCCGTCGGCCACCGCGTCGTTGTCATCGTCGGCGTCGCACGCGTCGCCCAGGCCGTCCTCGTCGAGGTCCGACTGGGCGGCATTCGCGACCAGCGGGCAGTTGTCGCTCCCGTCGGCCACCCCGTCGTTGTCATCGTCGAGATCGCAGACGTCGCCCGCGGCGTCGCCGTCCGCATTGCTCTGGTTCGGGTTGACCGAGCCGATGCAATTGTCGGAGGCGTTGGGCACGCCGTCGTTATCGCGGTCCACCGTGAGGCCCACGGCATACCGGCTGTTGCGGTCCAGGACGGCCCACACGTACTGCCCGCCTGTGTCCGGAACCGCCGTCCCGTAGTGGCCGAGCACGCCGTCCGGCGTGTCTCGCGGCATGAACCTGATGTTCCCCGGGTCCCTGATCGCCCGCACGGCGCGGATCCACCGCGAGGCGCCGCCGGGGTCGCGGGCGTCGACAAGACGCATGACGCGTGCGTCCTCGAGTCGCATCGCCCGTGCCCGCGTCAGGGCCCGGGCCTGGTCGCGCACGACGCCCTGGCGGACGAGCGCGCGCCGTATCGCGTCATGCCGAAGCGACGCGTCCCTGACGTCCAACTGATAGATCGTCCGGATCCCCGCCCGTGTTCCGTCCGCCCTCACCGCCGAGACGGCGAGCGAGAGCGTGCCGTCCAGCAGCACGAACCCCTCCTGCACCGCCTCGCCAGGCTGCAGGCCCGCGGTCGGGTCGTACCTCGAAAGGCCGGTGACCGTGGCAGGCGACGGATCGACGCCCAGAATCGTGAAGCCGGTGTTGGGCAGGCCCGGGTAGGTCACCTGAAACGCCTCGCCCCGGTCGAGGGTGACCTGGAAGATCGGCAGCTCGATCAACCCGATGGCGCCCGCTCCCGCGGACACCGCGAGCAATAGCAGGGCAACGATGAGCGCGCGCGGTCGTTTTCTGGCTTGTGGCATCGCGATCTCCTGGGGGGCCAATACGTATACACCAAGCGCGCCCTTCGTGGATAATCTGAGACAATCGTGTAGCACATGTCTTGAATATGTGCTACAAAGATGATGTGAAGACTTACATTCACGCGCGCCTCACGAAAGAGGACCGAGCCGTCCTCGAGGAGCTGAAGCAGGCCACTGGCCGGAGTGAGTCAGATATCGTCCGCCGCGGTCTGAAGCTTCTGGCGGAAGAGCAGCGTCCGCAGGTCAGCGCCCTGCAGCTTGCGGGGCGCAGTGTTGGACGGTTCAAGAAAGGTCCGCGCGATCTGTCAAGTAACAGGCGGCATCTCGAGGGCTTCGGCGAATGATTCCCCATGGAGTGCTCCTGGATGCGGGTCCGCTTGTGGCGCTCCTGTCGAGAGACGACGCCAATCACGATCGGGCGCGCCGGATCTTCGCAGACTGCTCACCGCCTTTCCGCTGTTGCGAAGCCGTCGTCGCCGAGGCGTGTTTCCTGATGCGCAAGGTGCACGCGACGGGTCCTGCCGAGGTGGTGGCTCTTGCCAGGCGCGGCGTCTACAACATCGCTATTTCGGCGGAAGAACACTGGGCGAACATCGAGGCGCTCCTCAGGAAGTATTCGGATCGGCCGATCTCCCTTGCTGATGCGTGCCTGATCACGTGCGCCGAGGCGTACGAGGAATCGCGCATTGCGACGTTCGACGGCGATTTCGGAATCTACAAGTGGGGACGAAACAGGAAATTCGAGGTTCTTCGTGCATAATGTCCGCTCACGGAGGTGTGTTGTGCGTACAGGTGTTCTTGTGCTTACCCTCGCTGGTACCTCGCTTCTGATTGGATCCGTACCGGTTGTGGCGCACCACGGGGCGGCCACGTTCGATACGGCGGCGGAAACGACCGTGAAGGGGACCGTGACCGAGTGGATCTGGTCCAATCCCCACTGCTTCCTCAAGTTCGACGTCAAGGCGGCGGATGGCACGGTCACGAACTGGGCGATCGAGACCGGCAACGTCGCCGACTCCTCCAAACGCGGGTATTCGCGGCGGTCGTTCAAGCCGGGCGACGCCGTCACGGTGACCCTGCAGCCGGCCAGGAGCGGTGCGCCCGTGGGCCGTCTCCGAAGCGTTGTCCTCGCTGACGGAACGAAATTCGAATAGCGGTGAGGCCGGGCATGCACAAGAGTTTGCCGGTCGCGGCGATTGTCCTGGTGTCGGTGTTGATTCTGGCGTCCGCCGGGTCGGCGCAGGACTGGAGCTTCCCCGGCATCAGCAACGAGGCGTTCAACAAGATGCCCCCCGGCGGCCCCGCGCCGCGGCGCGATCTGACGGGCCTGTGGGACGCGGGCGCCGGCGGCATCGGGGGCCAGGGGCAGGCGGCCGCCCGCGATGCGGCGCGCGCGCCGTTCACGCCGCTCGGTCAGGAGATGTTTGCGCGCAACAAGCCCGGAAACGGCGCGAACGCCGCGTCCGTGTCCGACAACAACGACCCGCTGAATACGGTCGGTGATCCGTCGGGGTTTCCGCGAATCGTCAATTACGAGCTGCGGACCATCCAGATGGTGCACACCCCGAACCAGGTCCTCATGTTGTTCTCATTCAACAAGACCTGGCGCAGCATCTGGACCGACGGCCGGCAGCTGCCGAAGGACCCCGATCCGCGCTGGTTCGGCTACTCGATCGGGACGTGGGAGGACGATACGACGTTCATCGTGGAAACCAACGGGCTGGACGACCGCACCTGGCTCGACAACAACGGCCATCCGCACAGCACCGCTCTGAAGGTGACGGAGCGGTACCACCGCGTCAACCAGAACATCCTGGAGCTGACCGTCACCGTCGACGACCCGCTGGTTTACACGAAGCCGTGGCTGACGCGCGACCGCCTGCCGCTGAAGCGCCTGCCGGACAACACGGATGTGCTGGAGATGATCTACGCCGCGTCCGAGGCGCAGGCGTACCAGGAGTCAATCGCCAGCCAGGCCAAGTAGCGTCTACACGTGCGAGTCGGTCTCTCTGAGATCGGCCTCGCTCCACTCGGTCTCGTACACTTCGTCCGGCTGAGCGCTGGGCCGTGCTGAAGCCGGTCGCGCCGCGGGCGCGCGTGTCCTCTTCTTTGCCACCGCCTGTGGACGCGGCTGTTGAGGCGAGCCGGGCGTCCTGGCTGGGGCGGCCGGCTCCTGGCTCGTGGCGGCTGCCGTCCTCCGTCGGGCTTTGGCAACCTTTGCTACGGCCTTGCGGGCGGCCTTGGCCGCTCGCTTCGATGCCTTCTTCGCCCGCTTGAGTGTCGTCTTCGCCGCGCGAGCGTCTTTTTTCAGCCGCCGGGCCGCCTGTGCGGCTTCCTTGAGTTGGCGCTCGGCCGCCTGCGCGACCGCTTTTGCTTTTCGAGCCGCGGACTGAAGCTGATTCAAACTCATGATCGTCTTCTCTCCGGAGTGAGCCTATCTCACCTGTTCGTTGGCTGGCTAGTGCTGGTTCAACCAGCAGCTCGACTCGTGGCTTGACGTGACGCCGCACGGGGCCGGTTGCTCGACGTGCTGCGCCGCCTGGAGACCGAGCCGGCGCTGATCGGCGCCAGCGCGCACTTACTGGCGGTCGCTCGACGTCAGCCCTGACGCAGCAGTTCGTGGGCTACGCCTCCTTCCTGGCGAGGTTGATGGCCAGCAGCCGTGCGGGCAGGGTATCGCTCGCGTTTCTCGACACCTGATGCGTCGCGCCGATCGGTTCGTAGAACATCTCGCCGGCCTTGTAGGTGCGCACTTCGTCGGACACGCCCTCACCAATCACCTGGGCAACGACATTTCCTTCGAGCACGTACGCGAACAGGAACCCGCGGTGCTGATGCGGCTGGCCGACGCGGCCGGGCGGGTAGTCGACGTGGCTGACCGTAATCTCCCAGCCGTCCAGCGAGACGTTCGGCAGGTCGCGTTTGAACACGGGCGGCCGCGGGGCCGCGGCGCCGGCTTGCGGTGTCTGGGCGTGCGCGCTCGACACGGCCAGATCGAGAAGTACGGCGAGCGAGGCCACGGCATCCCTGCGGCTGACGATCATCGGCGTTCTCCTTGCGACCCGCGGGCCGAGCAAGCTCGGCCCCTGCTCCAATACCGGCGGGCCGAGCAAGCTCGGCCCCTACTATTTGTTCGACGTGCCCTGTCCGGGGACGAAGCCGGCGGCGGCGCCGTACTCGTTGCCCTCGAGGCAGATGAATTCCATCAGCTCTCCGCCGCCCGTCTTGAGATCAGGGCGGAGCAGCCGCCCGGTGAACTTCATCTGGACGGTCCGCGAGAAGGCGCCGGGATCGTCGAGCGTGAACTCGTTGACGATGCGCCCGTAGTTGATGCGCGTCCACCGCTCGATCGTGTGCAGCTGCTCGGTGTGCGGCGTGCCCACGCCATCCACCCAGAACTTGTCGTTGTAGCCCACGGTGTCGACGACGAGCGTGTCTTTTTCAAATCGACCGATCGAGTGCCCGAACCAGGTCGGGATGGGATCGGGCGGGTGCGGCCGGCCATCCATGAAGACCACGCGATGCGCGCCGGCATCGCCCGTCTCGTGCAGGACGTAGATGTGCGAGAGGCCCTTGGAGGTATACGTCATCGCAAACTTCCACGGGTAGGGGTTCACGCGCGGCACGCCCATCGGCAGGCACGCGGTGTAGGGTTCGTCCCGGATGTTCCGCTTGGACTTGAGATCCCTCGCCCAGGGCAGGAGCATCGCGTCGAGCTCGCCCGGCTTGAACCCGGCATCCTGTTCCATGTTGTTGTTGGAGCCGCCGCCGACCCAGGGTCCTGTGAGGTCGACCTTGCCGTCAGGCAACCGCGGAATCGGCTGGCTGGTGACCTGATTGTCGGGCACGGTGGGCGTGCCGCCCACGCTGATCGCACCCACACGGCCTCCGCCGCCGGCTGGCGCGGCCTGTCCGCCGCCGCCACGCCCCGCGCCGCCAGCCCGGCCCTGTGCGTCCACGTGAGCGATCAGCATCAGTGCGACCCCCGCGATTGCGAGCGAAACGAGGCAGAGTTTCTTCACGGCATCCTCCCTGTGCGCGTGAGCATACCGAATCCCGCCTCGGGTTCCAATAGATTCGGCTATCGCGGCGGGGGAAATTGACCCAGCCACGGTACAGGAGGAGAATGCGCGGCAGTCAGGGAGGTTCGCATGAGCGTGCGCATCGTTGCATGGGGTGTAGCCGCCACCGCAATCGCGCTCGGGAGCGCCGTATCGGCGCAGAACGTGCCTTCGACATTCGTCGTCAGCGGCAAGGCCGCCGAGCAGATCCAGGATTTCACCACCATCAATCTTGCGACCGCGGAACGCATTGCCGAGACGTGCGAGAAGCTGGCCGCCGCCCAGGGGGTCGCCGTCAGCGTCATGGTGCTCGACAACGACGGCAACCATGTCTACATGGACCGCATGGATGGGCAAGGCTACCTGAACATCGTCACCGCGGAAATGAAAGCGCGGACGGCACTGATGGGCCGCGAGCCCAGCAAGAACCGGATGAACCGCGTCGTCCAGGACCCGACGCAGGAATTCCAGCAGATCCAGCTGGGCTTCTTCCCGAACTCCGGCGGTCTTCCCATTACGGTCAACAAGCAGCTCATTGGCGCAATCGGGGTTGGCGGGTCGGCGCCGCGAGTGCCGGTGTGGAGCGACGAGATTTGCGCCCACAAGGCGTTGACGGAGGTGATTGGACCTTCCGTCCTGCCGCTGGTGCAGGACCTCCCGCCGCGGCAGAACCCGAATCCCGGGAACGCGCCTGTGCCGAGGTTCGCTCCCGCAGCGCCTCCGAAGGCGAGCCTCCCGGCGGAATTCGTCATCGATGCGAAGGCGGCGACCAACGTCTTCGACGGCAACCAGCTATCGCTCGTGGCCGCAAAAAAAATCGCGCGCGTCTGCCGTGACTGGGCCGCGTCCCGGGGCGGCAGCATGTCCCTCTACATCATCAACACGGCGGGCGAGTTCGTGCACATGGAGCGCATGGACGGGCAGGTGTTCAACAACATCCGCACGGCGCTGCTGAAAGCGCAGACGTCGCTGCGCGTCCGTCAGCCCACCTCGATTCGCGCGGCGCAATTACGCAATGACCCGTCGGGCCTGCCGCGTTCGACCATGTACTTCGACTTGTTCACGAACGCTGGCGGCATTCCGATTGTGGTCGACGGCCAGATGATCGGCGCGGTCGGCGTCGGGGGTGGCGCGGGCGGCGGCGACGAGAACTGCGCCATCGAAGGCCTCAAGGCGACGTTTGGCGACCACGTCGCGGTGCCGGTGTATCCGGCTCAAGGGGCGAAATGAAGAACGTGGGAAAAAATCCCAAAACCCAAAACCCAAATCCCAGATTACGCGTGCTGGTGACATGCGGGATTTGCATTTTGGGCGTTGGGCTTTGGGATTTGGGATTTACGTCGTTGGCTGGCGCGCCGGCGCTGGCCCAGGAGAACTCGCCGCTGGATTTGACGGGCACCTGGCGCTGGATCCCTCACGAGGATGAGCGCGATCGCAATCCGGGCGCGTATCCAGGCGACTACCGCGGCCTTCCACTGAATGATGCGGCGCGCATGCGGGCCGACACCTACGACGAGGAGTGGAATTCGACATCACCCCTCCTGCAGTGCCGCCCGCGGACCCCGGGCTATCAGCCGAAGGGACTGGACCCCATGCGGATCGACAAGGTCGTCGATCCGCTGAGCCGTCAGTTTCTGGCGTACCGCGTGTCGTATGAAAAGACGCCCGGCGACCGCATGATCTGGCTCGACGGGCGCCAGCGGCCCTCGCAGTACGCGCTGCATTCCTGGGACGGCTTCTCCACCGGAACGTTTCAGGGCGACACGCTGGAGATCACGACGACTCATCTCAAGGAGAGTTTCGTTCGACGGAACGGAGTGGCGACCAGCTTCCGCGCGACCGTGATCGAACACGTGTCGCTCGAAGAACCCTACCTGGAGTGGACGTTCACGGTCATCGATCCGGACTACCTGACAGAGCCGCTGGTTCGCAGCGCCACCTATGTCCGCGCCCCGACGCTGCAGCTGCCTCCGTATCCGTGTCAGCCCGAGGAGTACCAGCCGGGCGAGAAATATCGCGTGCCGCATTACCTCGGAGGAGAGAATCCGTATCTCACTGAATCCGCGGTGAAATACCGGACGTCGCTGGAAGGCGTCCGGGGCGGGGCCGAGACGCTCTATCCGGAGTGGCAGGCACGCAGCAGGACGCTATCGCCACCGGCTGCCCAATCCACGCTCAAGCCGGTGTACAGCGATGCATCGACGCGCATCGCCGAGCGGGCGGACGCGCAGCCGCCGCGCCCACGGGTGTACGACAAGGTGGAAGCCTTGCACGTGGCGGGGAATGTCTACTTGATTGCCGGCGCGGGCGGCAACATTGCCGTGTCGGCCGGCGGCGACGGCGTCATCATGGTCGATTCGGGCGCCGCGGCGGCGAGCGAGCGGGTACTGACGGCCGTCCGCCAGATTGTTCAAGCCTTGCGGCCGCCCGAGATGCCCGATTCCACATCGTCCTTCGGCAGCACGTGGCAGGGCACGCATGCGTTTCCGGATCCGATGATCCGCATGATCATCAACACCAGCAGTAATCCGGATCATGTGGGTGGCAACGGGAACGTCCGGACGTCTCCCATGTTCCGCCTGCTCGGATACAGAGATCCCTCGCTGAGCCTGCAGGTGCTTGCCCATGAAGCCGTTCAGCGGCGGATGGTCGAGGCGAAGGCCGCGGAGCTTCTGGTCCCGACCGATACCTACGCCTCCGCGAAGTACACGATGTACCGGTTCATGAACAATCAGGCGATCCAGATTCTTCACATGCCTCACGCGGTGACCGACGGCGACAGCGCCGTGTGGTTCCGCCGCGCGGATGTGATTGCCGCGGGCGATGTCTATAACAGCGACATGTACCCGCCGATTGACGTCGACCGGGGCGGCAGCATCGACGGAGAAATCGAAGCGCTCGACAGTCTGATCGACATGTGCGTCACCGAGTTCATGTCCCAGGGCGGAACCATGATCGTTCCCGGCCATGGATGGATGAGCGACGCAGCCGATGTGGGCTACTACCGGGACATGTTGATGATCATCCGCGATCGAATCCAGGCGATGATCGACAAGGGGATGACACTGGCGCAGGTCAAGGCGTCGAAGCCCACCATGGACTACGATCCGGAATATGGCAGGGAGCCTGGTGTCACCTCGCGCTTCGTCGAGGCCGTGTACCGGAGCCTGAAGGAAAAGCAGTGACTGTGATCGAAGCCTGAAGGAAAAGAAATGAAATACCTCCTCGTCGCTCTGGCCCTGGCCCACCATTCCTTCGGCGGCACCTACGACGTGGACAAGGAAATCACGATCAAAGGCAAGATCGTGCAGGTGCAGCTGCGCTCGCCGCACTCGTTCCTCCACGTCGAGGGCGCGGCCGCGACTACGCAGGCGCAGCGGTGGGTGGTTGAGGGAGCGTCGGCGGGCCAGTTTGCGCAGCAGGGCGTCGACCAGGATGCGTTCAAGATCGGAGATCCGGTCGAAGTGATCGCCAACCCGTCGCGCAGCCCCAACAGCAATCGTGCGCGATTGATCAAGATCACGCGCACCACCGACGGCAAGTCCTGGGGCACTCGGACCGGCGAAACGGTGAATTAAGGTGATGCCATCGCGACCTGTGCTTGCCGCGCTTGCACTGGCCCTTCTCTGGCTGCCGGGATCTGTGGTGGTCCGGGCCCAGGGGCGTGGCGGCGCCGCGGCCCCGCCTCCGACGGCGAAAGCACGGGCCCCTATCGATCTGACGGGCTACTGGACGGCGGTGATCACCGAGGACTGGCATGTCCGCATGCTCACGGCACCGAAAGGCGATTTCGGTACCGGGGCGCCGGGGGTCATAGAGAACCCCGGCGTCGGCCGCGTCGGCCTCGGCCCCAACCCGGCGGACAAATCGAACATTCCCTACAAGCCCGTGGGCGCCCAGGCGGCGATGAAATGGGATCCGGCAAAGGACGAGGCCGAAGGCAATGCCTGCAAGGCGTACGGCGCGCCCGGGATCATGCGGCAGCCGACGCGCCTCCACATCACCTGGCAGGACGACAACACGCTCAAAGTGGAAGCCGACTACGGCACGCAGACCCGCCTCGTCCATTTCGGTCCGGCGCCGGACAGCGGACGGTTGGACTACAGCAACGCGACATTGTTTCCACCGCAGCCCGTGAAGGTCGATCCTCCTCCTGGATTGGCGCCGAGCTGGCAGGGCTATTCACTCGCCACCTGGACGATCATGGGGGGAAGCGGAGACTTCGAGCGCGGCGGCAGCCTGAAGGTGGTGACGACGCACTTGAAGCCGGGGTATTACTGGAAGAACGGGATGCCCTACACGGGGAACGCCGTGCTCACCGAGTATTTTCGCGTGATGGAGTTACCCGATCGCAGCCAGTGGATCCGGTTCACGCAGATCGTCGACGATCCCGACTACCTGACCCAGCCGTGGATCATCAACTACGCCTTCAAGAAGCTGCCCGACGGCTCGGCATGGAATCCGACGCCCTGTGCGGTGAAGTAGATTCCTCGTTATGGCGCCAGCGGTTCGATACGGATGATCGTGTTGCCGTGCTGATCGCCCAGCCACAGGCTGGAGAGCGGCCCCGACTTCTGCACCTCCACATGGCGGACATTCGTTCTGTGGGGGAGGAGATACTGGGTAAATTCCCCGGTCCGGGTGTTCAGCCGGACTGCCAGATCGTTGTCCATTCCGGCCGTCCACGCATATAGCTTGTCGTCGAACTGCGCATCGTACGGACGCGTCCATTCGGTGGGGACTGTCCACTCGGTGATCTTCTGCGTCTTCGGATCGAACATCGCCAGGCGATTGCCCTGCCACACCCCACACCACAGGCGATCCTCGGAGTCGACGTGTCCGCGCCGGCAGCCGGCGCCTTTCGTCGGGAAGTCGTACCAGACCGTCTGCAGCGTCCTGCCGTCGGTCATCCACAGCTTGTCGGTGGTCATCTGCATGCCGTACATGTTGTTCTTCGAGTCGGCGACCACGTCGTAGGCGCGCGCCGGCGGGCTGCCAGGCGGATAGGTGACGCGCGTCCACTTGTTGGTGGCCAGGTCGATATGCCATGTGCCGCCAGCCTCACCGGTCGCGAACGCGACGTTGGCCCACAGTTTCCCGTCCACATGCTGAAACGCCGGATCGACCATCGTCAGGTGGCCATCTCCGAACGTCGACTCGGCCAGCGGGTGCTTGAACGTCTCCATCTTTTCGGTCCGCGGATCGAATCGAGCGATCTGCATCTGAAACATGTTGCCGAAGTAGATCCGCCCCTGCCTGTCGATATCGATCTGGAGACCGCCCTGGGCGACCTGGCCCACACGATTTTGCGGAACGGGATACTCGACGACGGCGCCGGTTTTCAGATCGAGCTTCCCGAGGAACTGGGAATTGAAATCCGAGTACCACAGGTTGCCCTGCGCATCGAACACCTCGTCGTGCGGCGATGCGTCCGGGCGCGGCAGGTCGTACACCGTGTAGATCACCTGCGTGGCCTTGCCTGCCGGCCGCGGCAATGACTTGAGCGGAAAGTCGAACGTGTCCTTCGAGCTCAGGTTGATCGAGCTGAGATAGGTGGCCTGCGCACTCGGTGCCGAGGGCGGCGGAGCCGACGGTAACCCGATCTCACGCATCCATGGATGGATGGGCGAGGAGTTGTTCGAATGCATGGCCATCCGCTGAATGACGGACGTCATCTCCAGCGCGTCGGAGCGGGAGAAGAAGACCCGCTGCAGCGTGTGGCACGTCACACACCCTCCGAGCCCCGTCTTCTGCGCCGGGGTTCCCGGCGCGCTCATGATCAGCTCGGCGTTGGAGAGCTGCGTCGCCAGCTGTGAGGTCCTGGTGACTTTCGTGAGCCGCACATCGAGCGTCGTGGGTTGAGCCGTGACCTCGACAGACGTCTTCGGCAGCTCGTATCCGACGGCGCGGACGCTCAGCGCATAACGGCCTGGTACCATTCTGTCGCGCGGGAACCTGTACTCACCCTGGGCGTCGCTGACCACCCAGGTGGCGATCGTGGAGCCCACCTGCCTGGCTCCCACGAGCACGCCCTCCATCGGGCCTTCCGCCTGCGAGGTGACCGTCCCCGTGAGCGCCGAATGAGACGGAGTCTGTGCCGAGACAAGACCGACGAACACGCCGCCCAGTAAGGCCGTCCCAGCCAGAACCCCTGCGAGAAGCGTTGCCTTACTCATGACAGTCTCCTTCTGGTTCCAAATGGCCTCGAACCGACCCTGCGTGGCCGTTAGCATGCTCCCTTGTGGATTTCCTTGCAAGATGCTAAGTACCACGCGCAGAAGGCGAAAGATGGTGACCAGGATTTCCGTTGCCGCGGTCCCGATCGTCGTATTGCTGATGCTCGCCTCGTTCTGGGTGGCAGCGCCCATAGCCAGTCAGGACGCCGTCCGTCCAGTCACGTTCCACAAAGACGTCCTGCCCGTCTTGCAGCGGAACTGCCAGAGCTGTCATCGCCCGGGTCAGATCGGGCCGTTCTCGATGCTGACCTACAAGGACGCCAGGCCGTGGGCGAAGGCGATCAAGCAGGCCGTCGTCTCGAGAGCGATGCCCCCCTGGTTCGCGGATCCCCGCTACGGGCACTTCAACAACGACCGGTCGTTGAAGCAGGCCGACATCAATACGATCGTGGGCTGGGTCGATAGCGGCGCCACCGAGGGCGATCGCGGGGATGCGCCGCCGCCGGTTGAATGGCCCGAAGGCGGCTGGCAAATCAAACCGGACGTCAGCTTCGATCTGCCGCCGTATGCGGTGCCCGCGCGCGGAATCCGCGAATGGGAGCGCATCGCCTTCCCGGCTCCTTTCAAGGAGGATACCTGGGTCACGTCCGTCGAGATTCTGCCCGGCGTGCCGGCGGTCGTGCATCACATGTGCTTTGGTTTCCAGAGGCATCGGCCGGCCACCCCCTACAACCTCTTCGAGTGGATGGAAGTACCGCGGGACGAGGACGGCGTCATGAAGAATCGTGACGGCTCGACTCGCGGCCCACGCGACGGGATCGTTGTCACGCGCAAGCCGGGCGGCAGCGAGGAAGAGCGCCGCCCCGGCCGCGCGGCGATCGTCCACGACGGCACGAACGAGTTCTGCTATCTGCCGGGGCTGCCGTATGAAGACTACCGTCCGGTGAACGCCGGTGTATTCGTGCCGGCGGGATCCGACATGATCGTGAGCCTCCACTACACGTCGACCGGCCTGGGGGTCGTCGATCGGAGCAGGGTCGGCTTCACGACGACGAAGGTACCGCCTGCCAAGAAGTTTCTGCCCCAGGATGGACCGGAGGGGGAAAATCCTCCGATAGGGGTCCAGCAGGCCAACGCGACGCTGGCGATCCCACCGTATGCCGGGAACCATCCGGGCCCTCCGGCGGAGATCAAGTTCCTCAAGGACGTCGAGCTCGTCTGGTTCCGGCCTCACGCGCACGTGCGCGGAAAAAGCGTCCAATACACGCTGACCTATCCCGATGGGCGGAAAGAGGTCGTGCTCGACGTTCCGCGGTACAACTTCAATTGGCAGCTCACCTACAGAACGTTGCTGAAGATACCGAGGGGCTCGACGATGCGGGTCCAGTTTGTCTACGACAATTCTGCGGCGAACAAGTACAACCCGGACCCGGGCAAATGGGTCTACTACGGCGGTCAGAGCTGGGAAGAAATGGGAACCCCGAACATGGGATTCCTCATAGACCGCGACGCCGGCGTGGACGGCGTCATCCAGTGACGGTCCGGCTGAAGCCGGACACTACGTACGAGGTCGTAGTGTCCGCCTTCCGCCTTCGCGTGAAGCTTCGGCGGACCGCCGTAGCCTTGGCGGAGGCGGTCAGGCGGACCGGATCGTGGCTGACGGCCATCATCGTTGTGCTCTCTGTCGCTGCACCGATTGCGGAGAGCGCGGAAATCAGCTTCAAGGCCGCAGACGGGTTCGAGCTGAAGGGCACCTTCCATCCCGTGGAACGAGGCGGCCCCGCAATTCTTCTGCTGCACCAATGCAACGCAGATCGCTGGATCTACGACCAGCTCGCGACGATGCTGAACGCGGCGGGATACAACGTGCTGGCGTTTGATTTCCGTCAGGGCGGCACGGAAACGAGGCCAGGCGACGTCGATGCCGCGTTGAGCTTCCTGATCTCGCAGGGCACGGTCAACGAGAGAGCCCTGGGTGTGGTCGGGGGCAGCTGCGGTGTGAATCAGGCTGTCCATGCCGCCAGACGTCATCCAGCCGTGAGGACGCTCGTGCTCCTGTCGGGCGGATCGGATGCGGAGGGTGAGGCATTCATCAGGAGTTCGCCGAGGATTCCGATTTATGGAATCGCCAGCGAGGAAGATACGGATGCCGCGGCGGCGATCAGGAAGATCGTGGGGCTGTCGGCGAACCGTGAGAGCCGTGTCGACATGCTGAAGGATGCCGGGCATGCCGCGTCAATGTTCGGCAGACAGCCGGAGCTGCAGGCGGACATCGTGATCTGGTTCAGATCCAATCTGCCGCCTGGAGGCTACGGTCTTCCGCCGGCGATCAAATAGCTTCGTTAGTCCGCCGCGAAACAGTAGAACAACCCGGCGCCGCCCCAGCTCGCGAAATCCTCCTGGCCGCAGCCTGTGGTCGCGTGCGAGGAATTCCACGAAGTGTTGCCGCTGCCGATGCGGTCCGAGTGGCCGACCTGCGCCGAGCCGGCGCCGCTGCTGGTCCAGTTGTTACAGGTCTTGTCGGCGGTGTCGGTCAGCGCGCGTCCGTCCGTGTGTGAACCGGTGAGCATGTCGTGCCGGTTCGGGATCGGATCGCCGACGCCATTGACGACCTCGCCTTTCTCGGTGAGCGCGAACTGCTTGAACAGGTTGCTGCCGCGCTGCGCCTCGACGAGCGTGTCGCCGTGCAGCTGCGACTGGTTGTTCGAAGCAGTAAGACATTAATTGATAGCGAAGCAGTAAAACATTCCCACGCCGTGCGTCCTCGGCAGCGACCGCTGGCTGCAGCCGCGCGTGCCGTGCGAGGAGTTCCAGGATCCGTTGCCGCCGCCGTTGCGGTCCGGGAACCCGATCTGCGCGTTCGGCCTGCCGGGGCCGGCCGTCAAGCCCTGTGGTGGCAGCGAGGGGTCGGGATCCTTGTTGCTGGTCCAGTTGTCGCACGTGTAGTCGAGGTCCGGGGGAAAGGCCGTTCCGCCAGGCTGCGTGCCGGTCAGCATCTCGTGCCGATTCGAATACGGCGTCGTCTTCACCCAGTCCCAGTCGTTGTCTCTCGGGTCGGGGAAGTCGTTCAGGCCCGGCACGATTTGGCCCTTCTCGGTGAGACCGCTCTGTTTCGTCAGGTTGTTGCCGAGGCGCGCGAGTTCAAGCGTGTCGCCGTGCAAGTGGGCGACGTCGCGGGCGATCAGGACGCCGTTGACGTTGTACCAGGGCCCGGTGCCGATGCGGTCGCGAGCGCCTGGCAGTGCGCGTCGGCGCCTTTCAGGCCGCCGAGATTGCCCCCGTCGCCAATCGGCCGGCTGGTGACGAAGAAGGACATCGGATTGCGCCGCGCCGGCGCCTGCTGCGCCAGCGCGACGCAGGAACTGATGACCAGCAGCACAAGGACGGCCGCGAAGATACGGGTCTTGATCATCTGTGCGCCTCCGCGGGAGCAAGGAAGAAGCGACGCGGTCAGCCGCGTCGCTCCCATCGAGCAGTGGCTACCTGGTGGCCGTGGCGGGCTCGGTCGCGGCGTCGTACACGATCCTGCCGCCGATCATCGTCATCTGCACCTTGATGTCCTTGATCTGCTCGGCCGGCACGGTGAGGTAATCGCGGTCGGTGACGATGAGATCCGCGAAATACCCGCTGCGGATCGAGCCCAGATCGGCTTCGCGGAACAGGATGTAGGCGTTGGTCTTCGTGTGCGCGATGAGCGCGGCCTCACGGGTGGTCGGATGCGTGTTGACCACCATCCCGCCCACCATCTTGCCGGTCACCGCCCAGTACAGCGTCTGGAACGGGCGGAACTGGTTGACTTCGAACGCATCCGTGCCGAGGCCCCACTTGATGCCGCTGTCCTGGATCTCCTTCAGCGGCGGCATGGCGAACGCCTTGTCCCCGTGCACGCGATGGAGCAGGCCGCCCGTCGTCATCTCCCGCGGGTGTACGCCGACGATCATGTTCAGCTTCTTCATCCGTTCGAGCAGCGGCGGCGTCACGCCTTCCATGTGCATCAGCATCCAGCGCAGCGGCCTGACGGAGATGCCCTGGCTTTGCAGCTTTTCGAGCTGCGTCAGCTTGCCGTCGATGTTCTCGGCGGTCTGCGTGTGCAGGAAGGCCTGGATGTGTGCCTTGGCGGCCTCGCCGGCGAAGCGGCCGAAGAGATCCCACTGTTCCTGCGCGACCGGCTGCTGCGTCGCCGAATAGAGGTCATCAGCGCCGCCGCCGGGGAAGTTCTCGCCCCAGTTCGTCCGGTCGCTCCACTCGTCGCCGTCGTGATACTTGAGCGTCGGGATCAGCGCGAGCTGCTTCTCGATCGCGCCGGCGCCGCGGCCGCCTGGCGCGGCGTTGAAGCAGAAGAACCGCATCCGCTTCAGCTCGCGGTGCAGCTCGTCGAACTGGCAGGCGCCGCCCGACGCGGTGAGGCCGGCCTTGTTCAGATCGGTGAGCATCGCGATACTGCTGGCGCGGATCACGTCCGCGGGCAGGTTGGCGCGCCCGCCGTTCGGCGCGTCGAGGAAGTTGGCGGCGTTCCGGACCTGGCCGCCGCCGCCCGTGATGACGCCCGTCGCCCGCCCGTTGGCGTCGCGCACGATCCACGGCTGGTTCATCTTCTCGAGACCGAGCATCTCGATCGCCTTGCTGTTGATGAACGTCTCGGCGCGGCTCGCCTGGAGGAACACCGGGTTGTCGGGCGAGTATTTATCCAGCTCGTCGCGCGTCGGCAGCTTCTTGTCTTCCACGAACTGGTCGGGGGACCACCCGCCCAGGTTGTAGACCCACTTGCCGGGGCCGCTTGCCTGCGCCTTGGCGCGAAGCATCTCCCAGGCCTGTTTGCGCGACGTGATGCCGTCGAACCTGAGTTCGAGCGTCCAGTAGGCGCCTTCCTCCTGGAAGTGCGCATGGTTGTCGATGAACCCGGGCATGACCGACTTGCCGCGCAGGTCGATGCGGCGGGTGGACGGCCCGGTCAGGCGGGTGATGTCCTGGTTGGTGCCGACGGCGACGATGCGGTCGCCCCGCACGGCGACGGCCTGTGCGATGGAGAACTGATCGTCAACGGTGATGATCTTTCCGTTCGTCAGGATCACGTCGGCCGGCGTTTGCTGCGCCTGCATCGCGATAGAAGCACCGACGACTCCCGCGACGAGTGATGCCAGAAGGATTGGTCTCACGTCTTGCTCCTAGCGCGTGGCCGGCGTGCCCGTCGTGTCGAAGAACACCTTGCCGCCTACCATCGTCAGCACGGGCTTGATTTGCTCGATCTGATCGGCCGGGATCGTCAGGTAATCGCGATCGATGACCACCAGGTCCGCCAGCCGGCCCTTCTGGATCGACCCGAGGTCGTGTTCACGGAAGAACTGGAAGGCGTTGCTGCGGGTGTGCCCAATCAAGGCGGCCTCACGGCTGATCGTATGCGTGTTGACGACCGTGCCGCCGACCATCTTGCCGGTGACCGCCCAGTGCAGCGTCTGGAAGGGACGGTATTGATTGACCTCGTAGGCGTCGGTCCCGAATCCCCAGCCGATGCCGCTGTCCTGGATTTCCCGGAGCGGCGGCATGGCGAACGCCTTGTCGCCGTGCGCGCGATGGAGGAAGCCGCCCGACACGGTTTCGCGCGGGTGAACGTTGATGCGCATGTTGAGCTTCTTCATCCGTTCGATCTGGTCCACGTTCACGCCTTCCATGTGCATGAGCGTCCACCGCAGCGGCCGGATGTTGATGTCCCTGGCGATTTTCTCCACTTCGCGGATGTGGCCCTCGACCTGCTGTTCCGTCACCGTGTGAATCTGGATCGGGGCGTGCGCGAGCGCGGCCGCGCGGGCCCACCGGCCCCACTCGTCCCACGCCGCCTGCGGAACGGGTGGCGGAGGCGTCATCGAGAAGACGTCTCCGCCGCCGCCACCGGCGAGCCCTTCACCCCACATCGAATGGTCAATCCACTCGTCGCCGTCGTGATACCTGAGCGACGGGATGGCGGCGAACCGCTCTTCGGGCGTCCGGCCCTGCGGCGTGCGGAAGCAGAAGAAGCGCATGCTGAGACGGCCTTCCTTTGCCCAGCCCTTGTAGATCTCCTCGAAGTCACACGAACCGCCGGAGGCGGTCAGCCCGGCCGACGCCAGGTCCCGCAGCATCTGCATCTGGCTGGCCTCGAAGAGTTCTTTTGGAAACTCCTTCAGAAAGCCTGCCGCGTTCCGGACCGCCGCAGCGCCGGCGTTTTCCACGATGCCGGTCGCGCGCCCGTTCGCATCTCTATGAATCCACGGCTCGGTGCGCTTCTCGAGGCCAATCATCTCGATCGCCTTGCTATTGAGATAGGTCTCGGCGCGCGTGAACTGCAGGAGCACCGGATTGTCCGGCAGGTACTTGTCCAGCTCGCCGCGGGTGAACGGTTTCTTGTCGTCCCTGAACTGGTCGGGTGACCAGCCGCCCAGGGTGAACACCCACTGCCCGGGGCCCTTCTGCTTCGCCTTCGCCACCAGCAGCGCGAGCGCCTCTTTCCGCGAGTCGACGCCGTCCAGGCGCTGCTCGAGCGTCCAGTACTCACCCTCTTCCTGGAAGTGCGCGTGATTATCGATGAACCCCGGCACGACCGAGCGGCCGCGCAGGTCGATCCGCCGCGTGCTGGGCCCCGCCAGCCGCGTGATCTCCTGGTTGGTGCCCACGGCCACAATCCGGCTGCCTCGCACGGCCACGGCCTGCGCGATGGAGAAGGTGTCGTCGACGGTGATGATTTTGCCGTTCGTCAGGATCGTGTCGGCGGGCGCTGCTTGCTGCGCCTGCAGCGCGATCGAGATGCTGACGACGCCGGCCACGAAAAGCGCATACTTCAGTAATTTCATTGCCATTTCTCCATCCAGCCTTCGCTCGCGTGCGCGAGCTTCGGCTGGCAAGCCGCACGAAGGCTGGATTATACCGCCTCGCCGCGTGCAGGCTAGGCCGCCGGCTGGAGGAATGCTTGAACGGAACCGAGGGTCCGCCGGAGCGATTCCCGGGCGATCCGGTCGATGATCGGGCGCGCGACCGGTCGGGCGATCCGGGGGATGTCGCGGCTCAGCGACAGCGACTCCAGGTCCACCCTGACGTCGCGGCCCACCTGCGTGTAACGCCAGTACGAATTCAGCCGCCAGAGGAACCCACGGTCGCCGCCGTCACATTCCGCGATCCGCGTCGAGACGCTTCGGCTCGTGGCCATTGCCGGCGAATGGCGCGTGAAGGTGACCTGGTGTTCCGTGTCGTACACGACCGTCACGACGGCGGTGCGGGCGAGCTTCAGGTAGACGCGCAGCGTTGTGTCCGTGCGCGCGAGGACGCGCGACTCGAGCACGTCTTCCTGCGGTGGGGGAGTCCCCGGATACATCAGGGCCCTGACGACGCGATCGACGGTGGTGCGGCGAATCAGCGTGGAGCCGCTCGAGTGGTAGATGGTGCCGCCGGGGATGTCGATCATCTCGCCCTGCGGTGCGGAACCGGGGCGCACGGGACGATCGCCCGTCCTGGCCACGTAGGCATTCCACGCGGCGATCGTCTCGTGACTGAGTTCAGCGGCCGCGACCGGCGTATTCATGAGCACGACGGCGATGACGACGGTTACGCGATACATGGCTGTCTCGTCCTTCGTGACACTAACGCGCCGGAATTTGTTTGTTTCGGCAAAGAACGCGCGGCGCGTTAGTGTCACCAACGTGACAGCGTCCTTGGGACACAGCGCGGCATGTTTGGTCGCGGCCATGCCGCGCTGTGTCCTTCGTTTTCTTCGTGTTCATCGTGTGTGCGGAGGAGGTTCGGCCGCATAGAGCGCCTTGGTGTTGCGCGCCGCCGACACGGCGAAGATCACCGTGAGGCTGGCGGCCGCAATTACCGCGCCGAGGTCGAACAGACGGAGCATGCCGAGCGGGCCGAGCGAGACCCAGGGCTGGTACGCCGCCCGCAGGGCCCCGATGGCCAGCAGGATGCGAAGCTCCGTCGGACCGAAACCGAGGACCGACATCCGGAACACGCCGCGCGCGTGCGTCGCCAGGTAGGTTTCGGCGGACACGAGGAGATAGGCCGCAAGGGACGCGGCGGCGATCAGGGGACTCATGAGGCCCGAGCACGCCAGCCCCGTCATGAGGAACGTCGCGCCGGCCAGATCGATGACGTGGTCGACGTAGTAGCCGTAGCGGGGCCGCTGGTGGCCGCGCACGCGCGCGAGGGTGCCGTCGAGGCTGTCGCCGAACCAGTTCAGCGCCAGCGACAGGACCACGCCCCACGCCGCCCACGGCGTCAGCGCAAACGCGGCGAACGACAGCCCCGAGCCGAGCATCGCGGACAGGCCGAGGGCCGACAGGTGGTCGGAGTTGATGCGGCGCGGAATCCGCCCGGCGATCCAGATGAGGCCGCGCCGCTCGATATCGGCCAGCAGGCCGTTGTTCTCCCGGACGTGGGCGCAGGTGGCGCCCGCTGCCATGTGTGACATGTGTGTGCCTCCACAAGGGAATGCGAAAGAGGCGTGGGAATCGGCTCAGGGGGTAGGTGGCCGTAGGGGCCGACCTTGGTCGGCCCGCCCGGAGGCCTTCCGCCTTCGCGTGAAGCTTCGGC
>Ga0209640_10000903_pt1 | contig 24120 bp, 22 predicted proteins | sample RifCSP10_1_FD_184018 | JGI IMG/M metagenome (GOLD analysis project Ga0209640, IMG submission 184018) | Soil microbial communities from Rifle, Colorado - Rifle CSP2_sed 10_1 (SPAdes) (version 2) | ecosystem: Environmental > Terrestrial > Deep subsurface > Rock core/Sediment | place: Rifle... | reverse complement strand
GCACGCTGAAGCGTGCGCTCTACACGTGCGGAGGGACACTGGTGTTCGTCGGCCGTCTGCAGGGCGTAGCGCGCAGGCTTCAGCCTGCGCGTCGAAACGAGAGGTGCATGACGTGGCAATCAGCACACAGAAACGAATCCTCGCCGTGACGGCAATTCTTCTCTGTCTCAGCGCCTATTCTGCCGCCCCGACAGCTCAAGAGGCGCGACAGATGGTTACGGTGGCGAAGGACGTCTACACGATGACAGCGGCGGGCAGCAACGCCAGCTTTGTGGTCACCGACGAAGGCGTCCTCGTCTTCGACAGCGACATCCGCAACAACGATCTGCCCTTCATTCGCAAGGTGACGGACAAGAAGGTCGTGTATCTGTTTGCCTCGCACGCGTCCGGCGACCATTCGACCGGTGCGTGGTACTTCCGCGAGGACAAGCCGGTTTATATCGGCACGCGCGATCAGATCCGCGCGTACTACCAGAACGAGCTCAAAGAGTTCGACGAGCGCAAGGCGCAAGGGCTCCCCTTGTACAAAGGGGCCGAGCTCCCGCCGCCGTCCATGGGCTTCGACGAGAACCTGACGGTGCTCTTCGGCGGGTTGACGTTCCAGGCCAAAGCGGAAGGATACGGTCACACCAGCGGCGACATGACGATGTACATCCCGCAGCGCCGCGTGATGTTCATGGGCGATCTGTTAAACAACGAGCTGCATCCGGGGCAAGCCGAAGCGGCGGGCGTGTTCTACGCCGACATACAGGGCACGATCGACATCCTCAACCGCATCATCGACCGGAATCTGGCCGTCGACACGTACGTGCCTGGACATGGGCCCGTTCATGTCGGACGCGGCATCGCCGACGTCGTCGATCAGCGCGACTACTTCATCATGATGCGCGACGAGGTCGCGAAGATGGTGATGGCGGGGAAGACCCTGGAACAGATCCAGAAGGAATTCAAGGTGCCAGCACGATTCGCGCACTATCAGCCAGGCCGACTGGCAGGGATTCTACGTGTGTTCTACTATCAGCTCATCGAGCACGGACGGTAGTAGGCTTTGGCTAGCGCCTAGAGCCCAAAGCCCAGAGCCGGGAGAATCATCATGGCGAAGCCGTTCGTCGTCTACGCGATTGCGCTGGTGACATTGTTGGCATGCCCGTCCGTGGGTCTTGCGCAGACGTGGAACTTCACGGGAATGACGCCAGCGCAGTTCAAGAGTCTGCCGCCGGGCGGGCCGGCGCCGGTTCGCGATCTGAACGGCATCTGGGACGGGGGGCCCACAGGTGTCGGCGCCACCGGCCAGGAAGCTGAACGCGCGGCGGCGCGGGCGCCGTTCACGCCACTCGGCGAGGAGATGGCGCGGCAGAACCGTCCGGGCAACGGTCCTCGCAAGGTGCTCGTCCATGAGATCAACGACCCGCTGTCGACGCTCGGCGATCCGGCAGGGTTTCCGCGCATCGTCACGTTCGAGCTCCGCGCCGTGCAGATCAGCCAGACGCCCAATCAGGTGCTGATGTTGTACATGTTCGAGAAGCGTTACCGCGTGATCTGGACCGACGGCCGCTCGTTGCCGAAGGATCCCGATCCTCGCTGGTACGGCTATTCCGTCGGCCGATGGGAAGACGACTACACATTTGTCGTCGAGACGATCGGCCTCGACGATCGCACGTGGATCGATAACGACGGCGACCCGCACAGCACCGCGCTGCGCGTGATCGAGCGGTACCGGCGCGTCAACCAGAACACGCTCGAGCTGACGGTCACGATCGACGATCCGAAGGTCTACACGAAGCCATGGCTCGTGCGAAACGGGATGCCCCTGCGGCTGCTGCCGCCCAGTACCGACCTCATGGAGATGATCCCGTCGGCCTCGGAGGCGCAGGCCTATCAGAAGGTCATTTCGAGTCAGACGAAATAAGCATTTGCGGATTTCAGATTGCTCGATTGACGATTGTTGACGATTGCTGAATGACGATTATTCGAAGTGATTGGCGACCGCGGGAACTCGTGGTCAATCGACATCACTCCGCCAATCGAAAAATTGTCATTCGACAACAGTCGTCACTCGACCAATCTGAAATCTGCGATTGAGAGGGCCGGTGACAATCCGGCCGGGAGGGCGCCTGTGAGATCCACATTACTCGTCGTTGTCCTCGTGGTTGCCTGCGTCATGGTGACGCCTGCGGTTGCGCACCACGGTGCAGCGACCTTCGACACTGGCAAGGAGATCACTCTGAAAGGGGTTGTGACCGAGTGGATCTGGGCCAACCCACACTGCTTCCTGAAATTCGATGCGAAGGACGAGACTGGGACGGTAAGACAGTGGGCGGTCGAGACCCAGAATCCCGTTTCGATGACGGCGCGCGGCTGGTCGAGGAGCGCATTCAAGGTCGGAGACGAGGTCACCGTAAAGTTGGAGCCCGTCAAGAACGGTGCCCCGGTCGGACGGATCCTCAGCGTTCTCCTCCCGAACGGCCAGACGTTGGTTGCAGTGGGACCGCAGCCGGCCGCGACGCCGGCGCAATAGAACGGTAGGCAGTAGAGGAGGCCTTTAGGCCTCCGGAACAGTGGGCAGTTGGCTGTGGCGCGGTTGCCGTGGTGTGCCGGAAGGATAGGCAAATGCCGCTGCATGTGAAACGTCTCACCCTGGTAACTGCCGTCGTGTCGATGCTGTCTTCTGCGGCACTCGCGCAAACCTGGAACAGCCCCGGTTTGAGCGAGGAGGAAATCAAAACCATGCCGCCCGGCGGTCCGGCGCCGCGGCGTGACCTGACGGGAATCTGGGACGCAGGCTTTGCCGGAATTGGAATAGCAGAGCAGGAGGCCGAGCGCGAGGCCGCGAGAGCGCCCTTCACACCGCTCGGCGAGCAGCTGGTTCAGCGCAACAAGCCCGGAAACGGCCCCCGTCTGGCTCCCGTGGCAGAAATCAACGACCCGCTGTCGACGCTCGGTGATCCCTCCGGCTTTCCCCGCCTGGTTACGTACGAGCTCCGACCCCTGCAGATCGTGCAGACCCCGAACCAGGTGTTGATGCTCTACATGTTCGAGAAGCGCTATCGGGTCATCTGGACCGACGGCCGCGCGCTGCCGCAGAATCCGGATCCACGCTGGTACGGCTACTCGGTCGGCCGGTGGGAGGACGACTATACATTTGTCGTGGAGACGGTCGGCATGGACGATCGGACCTGGCTCGACAACTCCGGCGATCCGCACAGCACCGACCTGCGTGTGGAGGAGCGCTATCGCCGTGTCAACCAGACCACGCTGGAGCTCACGGTCGTCATCTCCGATCCGCAGGTCTATACGAAGCCGTGGATGATGCGGAACCGACTGCCGCTGCGGTTGATGCCGTCCGGCACCGACCTGATGGAGATGATCCCGTCGGCGTCGGAGGCGCAGGCCTACCAGCAGGTGATTTCGAGTCAGGCGAAGTAGGGCGGGCCTTTACGGCCCGCCTCCCTGGTCTTTAGTAGCGCGCGGGCTTAAGCCTGCGCGCTACCTAGTCTTTGGTCACCAGGAATCTGAACCGCAGCGCAGGAATCTTGTTGCCCGGATGATCGTCGGCGTACGTGAGCTGCGCCTGACGGTACAACAGCTGCGGCTCGGCGGGCGGCCCCTGATAGATGCCTGGATAGAGGTCGATGATGTGCTCGCCCGGCGCGCCGCTCGCCGTGAAATTGATCACGACGTCGCCGGCGGTGTTGAACCCGCACGCGTAGCCCATATACGCGTTGTCGTACGTGGCAACGTAGATGTTGTCGTACTCGGTCCAGCCGACGCCCTTCAGGTGAATCGTAACGGGGGTTCCGACCGGTCCTGACGTGGGCGAGATGCTCACGATGCTGGTCTCGATCACGAAGAAGACCCGCGCGAGCATCCGGTCGCCGTCGCGCACTTCCAGGCCATGCAGACCGCCGAGGTCGTCAGGCACAGTGACCGGCACTTCGATACGCCCGTCGCGGCCGACTGTTGTCGTTCCGAGCGGGCGCTCGCTCGGTCCGTATCCTTCGCCGGAGACGCGACTGCCCACGAACGTCTGCCATACCAGTTGGAGCTGCCTGCCAGCCGCGAATCCCTCGCCCCGCAGCATCGCCCGTGTGCCGACCGGCCCTTGTGTCGGACTGAGCGCAATCGTCGCGTTCGCGATCTGCAATTCAGTATTGGGCACCGGCTGGCGCTGATAGGGTTCCACGTACGCTGCAGGAAGCGGAGAGGCGCCGGATGTTGTCTGAAACGTGAAATGCGGGCGCGGGAGGTAACTGTTTGGCGCCTGCTCGTGATTGAGGTACCCCTGTCCCTGGTACCCCGTCAGCACCTGCACCACGTGAGCACCAGGCGGTCCAGCCGCCCGAAATCTGGCGACGGCCGATCCCTTCGAGGCCGCCGCGGACACGAACCCGATCAGGTTGTTGTCCCAGTTCACCACCCACGTGCTCTCCATCGTCCGCCAGCCCAGCCCCTTGACTCTGAGCTCGATTGGCGTTCCGACGACGCCGGACGCAGGGCTCATTTCGAAGCTTTGCGTCACCTCGATGCCGTTTTGCGCGACCGGTTTGCCATCGATGAGCGCGATCACGTCGTGCACACCGCCGTAGTCCTCGGGAATGCTGAAACGCGCGTCGAGGCGGCCGCTCGCGTCTGTCGTGAAGCGGCCGAGCGGCTGGGATGACTCTTCGTACTTCTTGCCGCGGAAGTGGTAATAGTCCTCGATCACCCATCCGCCCGTCACGGTCGCCCATGTGAGCTCCACCTCACTGGACGCCGGCAGATTCGATGCGGCCACGCGGACGTCGGCTCCAACAACGGCAGGCTTGTCGTACGTGAGCGTCAGCGTCTGAATCGAAGGGTCTGAGGAAGCCGGCGCGGCTGCCGCAGACGTCGTCGCAGCAGCCGGCTCGGCGTCAGACGGAGGCACTGTCGTGCTGGAACAGGCAACGAGTCCCATCAAAGCGGCGATCGGCACGCCTGGCCACAACCAGCGGAGCATCGACAGATTCCTTTCTTTTGACGATCAGGTTACCGTCGCGGGCGGCCTTCTGCAACACTCACGAGGCCGTCGCCGACTCAACGTCAGTGTCCTGACCGGTCTCCCGTCAACATCGGGGACAACAGGCTACAGGAGCATCTCACCGCATGTCACAAGATCTTCGTGGGGTCCCCTGTCGACTGGATAGCTCCACACGGGCGTTGCGTTGTCTACTGGATCAGTTCGCGGGAGCACGTTCTGAAGACGGATCGAGAATCGAAATACGGCCATAGGGCTGCGAATGCACGAAGCTGATTGCGACAAGCATGGCACGGCGGTCTAACCGAGTAATCCCAGGTGGACCGCCGGATGCACGGAAGGGTCGTCCACACAGATTGCGGATTCGAATCAAGACGCTTCCCGCTCTCCGTTACGAAGGCTTCGATCTCTCCTCCTTTCAGGTCGGACACACGTACGAAGTGGAACAGCGACTGGCTGAGCTGCTCGTGACGATGGGCTATGCCGAGCGAGCGGTACCTTGATGTGACGGCGATCGAGCTGCCCTCGACGAAAAACGCCGACGAAGCGGCGAACCGCCCTCGCGAACGCGTTCCGCACACGTTCTGTCGTCTTTTGCCTTACCCAATGCGATATCTCTTTGCGAAGCGTCACCTTCCAGTGCTGGCCCACTTTGCGTCCTCGAATGTCATGTTGGCTTTCGATTACGACGGCACCCTCGCGCCCATCACCAACGAACCGAGTCGCGCGCGCCTCCGTGGCCGAACACGGCGTCTCCTGATCGCGGTGGCACGCCGGTACCCCTGCGTCGTGATCTCAGGTCGCCGCCGTGATGACGTGATGAAGCGTCTCAAAGGAATTCCGGTGGGACACGTGTTCGGAAACCATGGTCTCGAGCCGTGGGGCCAAGACACCGCATACGCAGAGCAAGTTCGCGAATGGGTAGACCACCTCGAACGTCGTTTGCTCTCGTTCTCAGGCTTGATAGTCGAAGACAAGACGTACTCGGTAGCGATCCACTATCGGTGCGTGCGGCAGAAGCGGCTCGTGGTGCAAGCGATCAACAACGCGGTTCTCGGCCTTCGCGGATCACGGACTATGGGCGGAAAGCAAGCGGTCAACCTCGTAGCGCGGGATGCTCCGAACAAGGGAATGGCGCTGGAGCGGGCGCGGCGACTCTTGGCATGCGACTGTGCCGTCTATGTGGGAGACGAGGAGACGGACGAAGATGCATTTAGGGGACCGGCTCCAGAGCGCCTGTTGTCGATTCGGATAGGTGCGGCGCGGACATCGGGCGCTCACTACCATCTCAAAAGCCAGGGCGAGATAGACTCGCTCCTGAGAATGCTAGTCCGGCTGCGGCCGCGTGAGTCTGCCGGATTCGATTGAATAGGGCCGCACGCGGTGGCCTCGCGTTGCGCTTGTCCCTCCAGCTGATGCAGTTCCGTGCGGTAGAAGCGTCTGCCCTTCGTCAGCGCGTCGAGCGAGCTCCTCATAGACGGTGGGAATCGTGTGCCTCTTGAGCACGCAGACGAGCAGGCGATGCGGCACCGATGAAAAGCCGCAATCGTGCGGAATGGTTCCCCTCACGAGGTCCGCGCAGGAAACATGGGCATGCACGAGCGGGTGCGGTGCTCGGATCGGCTGAAACCAGTGGACATCCCGCAAGTCGCTGAATCGGACCTCGGCGGTCTGCCATCCGTCCCATTCGCAGTGCACTCGGATCAGAGGGTTGTTCTCTCGTTGCATGGGTCGTCTCCCGTGCCGGTGGTGCCGCAAGTAGACCTCACCGAGGGCTCGTTCAGCCATCCGCTTGAGGGGGGATAATTCGCAGACTTGGGGATGGAGAATGCTCAGGTGTTTTCCGTCAGGAACTCGGACCTCCGCCGGATGGAACCCGTCTGAGCGCTGTCCCATGCTTGATGGTGGGATCGCCGCCCATCGTAATGGGTGGACTGGCTCCTGGGCGCTGATGATCGAGTCGCTCTCGGTGCAAATGCCGTGTCGCACCCGGTTTCAGCATCAGTCTGCACAGCAGGTGGCGATCCCGCCACAATTACATCTCGGATCCCGTCACGTGATGATTCCCTTCCGAACGGCGTAGAGCACGATCTCAGCCGTGTTGTGCAGATTGAGTTTCTGCATGAGGTTGGCCCGATGTGTCTCGACCGTCGACAGGCCGACATCGAGTAGCGTGGCCACTTCCTTGTTGGAACGCCCCTCGGCCAGAAGGTGGAGGACCTCTTTCTCACGGTCCGTCAGCAGGTGATACGAATCGGTTAGGCCACGCTTCTGAAGCGTGCGCATGTAATCTTCAATCAGGACAGCCGTGACGGCAGGGCTGAAAAAGGGCTTGCCGCCGGCGACGGCGCGGATGGCCGGCAGCAGGTCCTCATCGGTCGCGTCCTTCAAGAGATAGGCGCGGGCGCCCGCCGCGAGCGCACGAAGGATGTACGACTCGTCGGCATGCATGCTCAGGATGATGACGGCAGGAGGCCGATCGAGCTTCTGCGCCCGAGCAGCAACCTCGATTCCGCTCAGTTTCGGCATGCCGACGTCGACGATGAGGAGATCAGGTCGGTGATCTTCCGTGAGCCGCACCGCCTCGAGCCCGTCGGCAGCCTCGGCGACGACCGAAAAGCCGGCCTCCTCCAGCAGGCTCCTCAAGCCTCGCCGCACGATGCCGTGGTCATCAGCCAGCAGCACGCGCAAGCGATACCTCCATCACCGGCAACGGCAATTGGATCGCGAGCGTCGTTCCCTGGTTCATCGCCCCCCCGACGGTCATGGTGCCGCGAAGCTCCTTGACGCGCTCTTCAATGCCGCGCAGACCCAGTCCGTTGCGGCGTCGGGCGGGATCCAAGCCCATTCCATCATCGATCACGGATACGTCCAGTCGATCGCTCTGGCCGGTGACACTCACCTCGATGGAACGCGCGTTGGCGTGCCGGACGCAGTTGGTCAGCGCCTCCTGGATCGCTCGGTACACGCATGTCCGATGTTGATCCGGCAGGACGTCCAGGTCTCCGTGCACGCTCAGCTCGACGTCGACGCCGTACCGACGCGTGAAATCGCGCACGTGCCATTCGAGCGCGGCCTGCAGCCCGAAGTCATCGAGCATGCTGGGCCGCAGGCCCAGTGCAAGATCTCGGACCGTGCGAAACATCTTATCGACGAGGCTCTTACATTCGGCCACCGCCGCGCGGAGACGCGCGTCGGTCGCCGGCTTTGTTCGCTCGATCCGACCGAGCTCCATCCTCAGGGCGGTGAGCACCTGCGCAACGTGATCGTGCAGCTCGCGTGAAAGGTTCTTCCGCTCGTTTTCTTGCGCAGCGACCAGCCGTTGCGAAAGCTCGCGGGTCTGGCGCTCCGCGTCTTCGGCAATCAGCCGTTGCTCGTCCGATCGCCGCTCGAGCACGCGCAGCCGGAAGACGACGGTGAGGGCCACGACGACACCGAGCAGCAGGGTCTGCCAGAGCAACCGGCGGAGGTCGTCGCGGAAGGCGGACTGCTGTCGAGTGACTTCAGCCCGCTGCTCGGCCAGATTTGCGTTGTTCAGTTCCTCGATCTGTTGGGCGATCGCCAGCACCGCCTCGCGCCGCGGTACGACCTCCCGCCGCAGGAAGCCGGCGCTTTGGAAGATCTTTTCGCCAACCGTCCAGTCGAACAACGGATCGAACGTCTGCCAATAGTCGTCGAGCTTCGCCTCGAGACTGCGAATTTGATCCTGGTGGGACGCCCCCAAGGCACGGAGCTCCGCAGCTGTCGCAAGGTTCGTCTCCCTGAACTCGGCTAAGCGCTCGCGATAGTCCGGTGCGCGCTCGCGTGCAATGTCCAGGAGGTAGTCGCGTACGAAAATGCCCGAGAGATTCACATCCGAACGCAGGCGCCGGAGCTTGACGTCCACCTCGTGGTGGTGCGTGTTGAGTTGATCGAGTTGGGAATAGATCTCCTGCGCCTTGCGCGATGACGCAATCATCGAAACCACGATCAACAGTAGGAGGCCACCGAGTCCCAGTGCCGCCACCAGCCAGGTTCTGAAACGCATCACGAACCTCCGACCACCTCAGCAGACCGTTCGTAGATTCGAGGGTACCTCCTTTGACCGGTCGGGGACATCCTCCCTAGGGGGGAGGGGCCCCCCGAGTTCAAGAATTGAATACGACTCGAGGATTCGCCTCGCGCTCCCCCGCAAAAGCCGTTCGTGTCCCCCCTGAGGCGGATAGCTCTCCCACCGGGCCGCATTGTCTACTGGGACTATGGGTGGCACAGGCGCCGGTACCGCCGGCCGCGTCGTCGTCGATTGGCAGGAACGGGCTGGATGTGCCACCCGCCATCTTCTCTACCGGCTCGGACGCGGCTGGCTCGACGCGCATGAAGAGCGGACTATACGGCGTCCGCTACAGGGTGAGTCGATGCTGGTTCTGGTCCGCGCACTGGCAACCTCCCTGCGAGAGTCGATGCGTCGGCGGTCAGCATGGTTCCCTCGCTCCCAGATCCACGTCTCGCCGATGAGCCTGCAATGGCTGCGAACATGCGAAGACGAGTACGATAAGCATGGGGCGGGGCCCTAAGCAGGCTGATGAAGAACGCGCTTGGCGTAATTCAAAATGCAAAAGTCAAAATGCAAACCACGTGAAATGTTCGGAAGTAGCGGCGTTTGCATTTTGCACTTTGCATCTTGCATTCGGGTTGCAGACACCTGCTAGTCCCGCCCGTCTAGTGATGCGTCGACCCTGCAACTGCCGACGCCTTCCCTCATCGCGCATCGCCCGCTCGATCGGAAGGCCTCACGGCCGGTAACAGTGCTTCCCGCTGCGTGACGGTGCGAATCGGGAACGGAATGCCGATGCCCTCCTCGTCGAAACGCACGTGCAAGCGCTTGATGAACTCGTGCTTGATCAGATACTGGTCGACGAACTCTCGTGCCCGAAGGATGACGGTGAAATTGATGCTCGACTCTCCAAAGGTGTGGTACCGGATGAACGGCTCGAACTCGGCGATGCCGCCCTCCACGGCTGCCATCACCTCGCGACCGATTTCAACCACGACTCGCTCGACATGCTGCAGATCGCTGGCATAGTCGACACCCACCTCGACAAGCACCGCCAGGTCCTGAGAGGGCAGATGATGATTGACGATGATCGCCTGGGCAAGCTTTGCGTTCGGCACGACGACGAGGTTGTTCGCAAGCATCCTTAGACGAGTGGACCTCCAGCTGAAGTCCACGACGTAGCCTTCTTGGCCCGAATCCAACTTGACGTAGTCGCCGACGCGGATTTGCCCGGCGAGCGTAATGAACACGCCCGCAAAGAAGTTCGCGAGAGGTTCCTGCAGTGCGAGCGCTACCGCCAGCCCACCAACACCGAGGGCCGTGAGCATTGGAGTTATCGAGAGGCCCAGCCCATTAAGGATCACGAGGAGTCCAAGCACGACGATGAGAGTCCAGGCAATATTGCGCGTCAGGCTGCTGACCGGTAAGGCAGGCGCGATGACGACACCGTAGGCGTCGACCGATTGACTGGCGATCGCGGCCACGGCGAGGGTAACGGACACGGCGCCCAGCACAAAGACCACCCGTCCCATGAGTAGATGGCCTTCGGGCGTCAGGGGCCAGTATCCTGCGGCCAGCCAGACTCCAATCAGCAGAAACCACCACGGCAACCGAGCTCGGAGCACGCCGGAAGCGGACTGGACCAACGGCTGCTGGCGGCCTGAGAGCCATCGCGTCACCCGGGACATCACGACCGCGGCCAGGACATGGCCGCTCGCCCAGCTCACCGCGAGGGTTGCGATTGTCCACGCCAGCTGTGATCCCCATGTCGACCAGTTGCCGAGCTCAGGCATGTGAGTCCCGATTTGGAAAAGCCGGAGGCGGGCAGATGACCCGCTGCGCGCCCGCGTGGCCTCAGAATGCGAGGCGAAAGCCCAGGTGTACGATGCGCAGTTGGAATGCACGCTAGTGAAGGGCCGCACCCCAGTCAATACAGGCAGCGCGACCTTCAAAACTCGAGTACGTTCCCGACGTTGGTCAGGTCGAGGGGGGACATGCGTCCGCTGAGCTTCAACACTGCGCCCTGAACAGCCGCGCAGATCGGAGGCCGCAACGTCTTCAGGACGATTGATGTCTCCAACCGTAGGACATCATCAATAGGGGCATCGGACCTTGGTACGAGCTGCCGGATCGTTCAATACTCCGGCGGGGGGAGTTCACGCAGATGCGTCATGGGGACAGGTGGCGCGATCCGAACTGGTACAAACGAGCCATCATCTACGAGCTGCCGGTCAAGTCGTTCTACGATGCCAATGCCGACGGCATCGGTGACTTTCCCGGGCTGATCGAGAAGCTCGACTATATCGAGTCGCTGGGCGTCACGTGCCTGTGGCTGCTGCCGTTCTTCCCGTCGCCGCTGCGCGACGACGGCTACGACATTGCCGACTACTGCCAGATCCATCCGAGCTACGGCACGCTCGACGATTTCAAGCGGTTCCTGGACGCGGCGCACGAGCGGCGTCTGCACGTGGTCGTCGAGCTCGTGCTCAATCACACGTCGGAGCAGCACCCATGGTTCCAGCGCGCGCGCCGGGCGCCGAAGGGGTCGATCGAGCGCGACTACTATGTCTGGAGCGACATTGACGAGAAATATCGCGCTGCACGGGTCATCTTCGTCGACAGCGAGTCCTCGAACTGGACGTGGGACCCGGTCGCGCAGTCGTATTACTGGCACCGGTTCTTCCATCACCAACCGGATCTCAACTACGACAATCCCGCGGTCCTACAGGAGCTGCTCAGAATCCTGGACTTCTGGCTGGAGCTCGGTGTCGACGGGTTTCGGCTCGACGCGGTGCCGTACCTGGTCGAGCGCGAAGGGACGAGCTGCGAGAACATGCCCGAGACGCACGCTGTGCTCAAGGCTATCCGGCGCCATGTCGACGAGCGCTGGCCGCACTGCATGCTGCTCGCCGAGGCCAATCAATGGCCGACCGTCGTTCGCGCCTACTTCGGCGACGGCGACGAGTGCCATATGGCCTACCACTTTCCGCTGATGCCGCGCATGTTCATGGGGCTGCACCTCGAGGACCGCCAGCCGATCGTTGACATCGTGCAGCTGACACCCGTGATTCCCGACATCTGCCAGTGGGCGCTGTTCCTGCGCAACCACGACGAGCTGACGCTCGAAATGGTCACTGACGAGGAGCGCGACTACATGTACCTCGCGTACAGCGCGGACCCACAAGCGCGGGTCAACCTGGGCATTCGCAGGCGCCTGGCGCCGCTCGTAGGGAACAATCGGCGCCGCATCGAGCTGCTCAACAGCCTGCTGTTTTCATTTCCCGGCACGCCGGTTGTGTACTACGGTGACGAGATCGGCATGGGCGACAACACGTATCTGGGCGACCGACACGGTGTGCGGACGCCCATGCAGTGGACGAGCGATCGCAATGCGCGCTTCTCGCGCGCGGATCCCGCCCGGCTGTACAGCCCCGTCATCATGGATCCGATCTATGGCTACCAGGCCGTCAATGTGGAGTCACAAGAACGCGACGGCTCCTCACTGCTGCAGTGGATGAAAAACCTGATCGGCCTGCGGAGGCTCTTTCCAGCATTCGGGTTGGGTAGCCTGGAGTTTCTCACTCCTGACAACCAGAAGGTTCTCGCGTACGTCAGACGCCATAGCGCCGACACGATCCTCTGCGTCGCCAATCTGTCGCGCTCTGTGCAGCCGGTGGAGTTGGATCTGAGCGCATTCGCCGGTCTGACCCCGGTGGAGGTGCTTGGCTACACCGATTTTCCAATCGTCGGCCCGCAGCCATACTTCCTGACGCTTGGTCCATATGGCTTCTACTGGTTTGAGCTCCAGCGCCGCCCCGTCTGACGCGACGTCTGCGAAGGCCGTTCTCGTCGCTGGCCTGCTGAGCTACGCCGATGCCGAGACCATCGGCGCCGTGACGACGGCCGTGCGTGATGGCCTGGCCAGTCATTTCGGAGGCGTCGTCAGTCGGATCGTTCTCGTCGACAGCGGTTCGGCGGACGGCACGGCCGCCCGGGCGCGCGACGCGCTTGGAAGCAGCGGCGGTCTCCTCGAGCTGTCGCCCGCGCGCGCGACGGCCGACATGCTGGAGCTGCCCTACCACGGGATCCCCGGAAAGGCTCGAGCGCTGCACACGATCCTGGCGACGGCCCGCGACCTGGAGGCGCAGGCCTGCGTGATCTTCGATGCCGGTGTCTGTACCATCACACCGCACTGGGTGGACTGGCTCATCCGGCCGGTAATCCAGCACACGTTCGATTTCGTGTCGCCGTACTATCATCGGCATCCGTTCGAAGGCGCCCTCACCAAGGGCGTCGTGTACCCACTCGTTCGCGCCCTTTACGGCGCCCGTTTGCGTCAGCCTGCCGGCGCCGAGTTTGCGTGCTCGCGGCGACTCATCGACCACTTCCTCGGCGAGGATCTGTGGGAGCGGGACGGAGCCCAGGTCGGCATCGACCTGTGGCTGGCCACGTCGGCTGCATGCGGTGACTTCCGGTTGAGTGAAGCGGCACTCGGCGTCCGGACGCAGCACACGCGGAGCGAGAAGACAGTCGACCTCGGAACGACGATGACGCAGGTGGTGGGGTCGCTATTTGCCGATTTGGAGAGCCGCGCCGAGCGATGGCAACGCACACGTGGCTCTGTACCGGTGCAGCAATTTGGAGCGTTGCCTGCGATGGCGCCGATGCGCGGCTCGAGCGTGGATCTCGAGCGGCTGATTGAGTCCTACCGGCTCGGCTGCCGGGAGCTCCGAGACGTCTGGACGTGGATCCTTCCACCGCGGACGGTCCTCGACTTGTACAAACTCATGGACCTTCCGCTCGCCCAGTTCCGCCTTGACGACGAGCTGTGGGCCCGTATCGTGTACGACTTTGCGCTGGGATATCGGCTCCGTGTGCTCGCTCGCGACCATCTGCTGCAATCGCTCGTGCCCCTCTACCTGGGTTGGCTGGCCTCGTTCATCCTCCAGGTCCGCGATCTCGGCGCCGAAGCTGTCGACCAACGGGTCGAGGATCTGGCCGCGACGTTCGAGGCGCAGAAACCTTACTTGATTGCCAGGTGGCGGTGGCCCGAGCGGCTCCGCACATGAGCGAAGTGGTGGCGAACTGGACTGACGACGCACGGGAAATCGGCAACCGCATCGGACCGCTATGCGGCTGCGGACAAGAATCTTGTGCACATCGTTACGGCCGCATAGCGGTCCTAGGCGCGCGGAGCGCGCCAAAGAGAGACTGGCCACCAGCCAAGGGCTCTCGCCTTGACAGTCACAATTGGGTGGATATCAAGGGAGCGGCCCTTGGCTGGTCAAAGGAGCGGAGCGATGGTGGAACAATTTGACCGGGCGCTCACGTTGGCAGGGGCGCGGATCGCCGAGGGCGTCGCGAACTTTCTGCCGGGGGCCCTCGTCTTCCTCGTGCTCGTGCTCGGGTCGCTCATCGTTGCGCTGATCCTGCGGTATGCACTCCAGCGAGCGCTCAGCGGTCTGGACTTCGACCGGCGCGCGGAACTGCTCGGCGTCTCTATGGCCGCTTGGGCCCCCTCCCGCAGTGCCTCGACATTGATTGCGTCGGTCGTGTACTGGACGGTGCTCGCGGTGGGCCTGTTGCTCGGCCTCACGGCGCTCGACGCCGCCTTGCCCTCGCAGTTTGCGGTGTCGGTCCTTCAATACGTACCGCATCTGCTGGCCGCGCTTCTGATTCTGATCGTCGGGAACGTCGTCGCGCGATTCCTCGCGCGCGCCGTCCTGATTGGGGCCGTCAACATGGGCGTGCAGTATTCGCGGCTCCTCAGCCTGACGGTCAAATGGCTGGTGTTGATCGTGGCTGCCGCCATGGCGCTCGATCACATCGGGATCGGCCGGACCGTGCTGCTGCTGGCGTTTGGGATCGTGTTTGGTGGCGTGGTTCTGGCCATCGCCCTTGCTGTCGGTCTTGGTGCCCGGGACGCAGTGAGCCGCGCGCTGGACCGTCAGCTTCGCCAGCCGGCGGGTGATGACAAGTTGAATCACGTGTGACGGAGCTAAGTTGAAAGGCGTAATGCAAAAGTCAAAATGAGTCAAAATGCAAAATGCAAAATGCAAACACCGCGAATTGTGCGGCATGGATGCTGTTTGCATCTTGCATCATTTTGCATGTTGAATTGCGTGTTCCTGGGTCACGACAGCCGCGTGCCGGTTCGTCCATCGAACAGGTGTAGCCGTTCGCGCGGAAGTGTAAGGAGCACGCCGGCGCCCAGGGCTGGTGGAGCGCCGCCCGCCACGACCGCCAGCAACGGTGGAACGCCAGAGGCATCGAGGCGCAGGTGGAGGAGATGGTCGTGACCGCGCGGCTCGACGAGGTCGACAACCGCCTGCAATTGACCGCTTGCGCCAAGCACGACATCCTGCGGCCGGATGCCGGCGACGGCGCCGGCGGGTGCGTCGATGCCAGCCAGCGTCGCGGGCACGAAGTTCATCGCGGGAGCGCCGATGAACCCTGCCACGAACACGTTGGCGGGCCTGGCGTACACGTCGAGCGGCGGCGCCACCTGCTCGATGGCACCGTCACGCATGACGGCAATGCGTCCGCCGAGTGTCATCGCCTCTTCTTGATCATGAGTCACGTACACGACCGTGACGCCCAGCCTGCGGTGCAGGCGCCGCAGCTCTGCGCGCGCCTGGGCGCGGAGGGCGGGATCGAGGTTGGACAGCGGCTCGTCCAGCAGGAACGCTTTGGGCTGGCGCACCATCGCCCGGCCGAGTGCGACGCGCTGGCGTTGTCCGCCCGACAATTGAGCGGGACGCCGTTGGAGCAGCGCTGAAATGTCGAGTGCCGCGGCCACGTCGGCGACCCGCTGCGCTACGACCGCCTGGTCGAGCCGGCGCACTTTCAATCCGTACGCGAGGTTGTCGCGCACGCTCATGTGCGGATACAGCGCATAGCTCTGAAAGACCATCGCCAGGTCGCGCGCCTGTGGCGGCAACCCGGTCGCGTCGGCGTCTCCGATGACAATGCGACCGGATGTCGGTGTCTCAAGGCCGGCAATCAGCCGCAGCAGCGTGCTCTTGCCGCACCCCGACGGTCCCACGAGAACCACGAATTCGCCTTCGTCGATGGCGAGATCGACGTGGCGGATCGCACGGTGCCCGTTGGGGTATGTCTTCGCCACGGCCTCGATCCGGACGGCGGCCAAGCGTTCAGCCCTTGCTCGCGCCCGCCGTCAGGCCGGCGACAATCCGACGCTGGCATGTCAGCACCAGGAGCGCGACCGGAACGGTGGCCACCACCGTGGCCGCCAACACCTGGCCCCAGGGCACCTGGTACCGGCCGCGGAAGAGTGTCACTGCCACCGGCACGGTGTAACGCTCCGGGCCAAGCGTGAATGAGAGCGCGAACAGGAACTCATTCCAGCAGTAGAGAAACGTCAGGATGGCTGCCGTTGCCACGCCGGGCACAGCCAGCGGCAGCACCACGTCCCACAGGGCGCGGAGGCGCGACGCCCCATCGAGCATCGCCGCTTCCTCCAGTTCCGGCGACAGTTGCCGGAAGAACGCCGTGAGCAGCCATACCGCGAGTGGCGCGGAAAACGTGACGTAGGGGAGCACGAGGCCCGGGTACGTATCGAGGAGCCGAAGCTCGCGGAGGATCAGATAGAGCGGCGGCACGATCGAGATCTGCGGAAACATGGACACAGCCAGGATGAGAGCGAGGAGCACCCCTCTGCCGCGGAACCGCAATCGTGCCAGGGCGTACGCACACAGTGCCGCGACGGGCAGGGCCACCATTGTCGTCGTCGCGGCAACGACGAGGGAATTGCGGATGGGAATCAGGAAGTCGCGCTCGTCGAAGAGCGCGCGGTAGTGGTCGAGCGACAGGGTGCTCGGCAGCAGCGGCGGCGATTGGAACAATCGCGATTCCGGTGTCAGGGACGAGGCGATCATCCAGTAGATCGGAAACAGCAGCAGCGTCAGGAGTGCAGCGCCCGCAACACCGGTGACCTTGGACCCAACGGATCTCACGTCCGATCTCCGACGAGCGAGCGGCCCAGTGTCCGGACCCAGATCAGCGCGAACGCGAAGGTGAGGAGGAAGACTGTCACGGATAAGGCAGATCCGTAGCCAAACCGAAGGCGCTGCATCAGTGCGATGAACGCGTACAACGACAGCGGCTCGGTGGCCGTCCCGGGCCCTCCACCGGTCATCACGTACGCCACATCGAACAGGCGCAGCGCATCGAGCATGCGAAACGCGGCCGCGACGACGAGCGCCGGCCGGAGAAGCGGCAAGGTAATCGTGCCGAACCGGCGTACCGCACCGGCGCCGTCCATCTGTGCCGCCTCGTGGAGTGCCGGGTCGATCGTTTGGAGGCCCGCGAGGAGGAGGATCGCGACAAACGGTGTCGTCTTCCAGATATCCGCGGCGCCAATGGGCACCCACGCGGCGAGCGGATGCACGAACCAGTCGAACGATTCCCCCACCAGCGCCAGCGTCCGGAGCGGGGCCGTGATGATGCCCGCCTGTGCGTCGAACATGAACCGCCAGACCAGCGCAGCGACGACGGTTGGAATGGCCCACGGAAGCAGGGCGGCCAGACGGATTAGGGCCCGGCCGCGGCGGGCGGTGTGCATGATCAGCGCGAGTGCGAGCCCGAGCCCGAGCTCCAGCGGAACCGTGATCGCGGCAAAGCCGACGGTATGGAGCAGCGCCGACGTGAATCGGGGATCGCCTATCGCCTCCACGAAATTTGCCAGGCCGACAAACGGCCGACCCAGCCACGGCAGTCGGAGGTCGTGTCCATGGAGCGCCTCCCAGGCGGTAGCGGCGATGGGGACGAGCGAGCCGAGCAGGATGAACACCAGCGCCGGCGCGACGAGCCACCGCGCAAGGCGTCTTTCCTCGCGTTCAATCGCGGTCGCTTGCCCGCTCATGGCGTCTCTTCCTCAGAGGCGAGCCCGGAGCGCGCGAGCAGCGCACGGATCTCGCGCGCAGCCTCGCGAAGGGCTGCCTCCGGTGTCTGCTGGCCGCTCAGCGCACGATGGAGCCGGACCTGCAGAATCTCGGAGAGCTCGCTGTAGACCGGCGTTACAGGGCGCGGGACTGCGGCATCGAGCATTTGGCGGACCTGCTCGATTGGAATCGGGAGCGCCTCAGTCAGTTCGGCGGTGTCGTACAGCGAGCGACGCGAGGGAAGCTGTGTGGCGAGTCGCGCGCGTTCGAGCATCTGCTCGGGTGCGGTCAGGAATCTGACGAGCGCCCAAGCCAGCGCCGGGTTCGCGCTCCAGGCGTTCACCGCGAGTTGGGCGCCGCCGAGCGCAGCGGTCGGCCGTCCCTCGGCCTCGGCCGGAAACGGCGCGACGGCAAACCGGTTGGCCACCTGCGATCGAGCGCCGTCCTGCAGGAGCCCCCACGCGTACGGCCAATTGCGCATGAAAGCCGCGTCGCCGTTCTGGAACGCGAAACGGGTCTGCTCTTCCTGCCACGTCAAGACTGATGACGGAACGAAGCCGTCGAGGCTCACGGCGTCACACATGAACGTCAGCGCGCGTATTGCAGCCGGTTCATCCACAGTCACACGCCCCTGGGCGTCGAGGATGCCGCCGCCGAACGCACCGAGGTGCTCGAGAAACACGGTCGTTAGCCCTTCGTAGCGCGCGCCCTGCCACACCAATCCGAACCGCGTCGTCCCCGCATTCCGCAACCGGCGCGCCGCTTCGCGCAGCTCTGAAAGTGACCGCGGCGGCGCAGCGAGAAGGTCCGTGCGCCAGTAGAGCAGGCCGACGTCGACGAACCAGGGCACCGCGTACAGCCTGCCCCGCCATCGCGAGGCCGCCAGTGCCGCCGGAACGAAGTCGTCGGCGTCGAGCGCAAATGGGTCGAGCGGGAGAATCCATCCAGCGCCGGCGAACTCCGCCGTCCAAATGACGTCGAGCTGCAGAACATCGGGATCAGGCGCACGCGCGTTGAGCCACTGCACGTATAGCTGATGGCGCTGGTCGGCGGCATCGGGCGTGACGCGCAGCTCGACTTCGATGCCGGGATGGCGTTCGCCAAAACGAAGGAGCTGGCGCCGCAACACCACCGCCTCCGGGCCGAGCGCGCTGCCGGAGAAGGTCAGTCGTGTGGTCCCGTTCCGTTCTCCACAGGCAGTCGCCCAGGCTGCCACGAGCACAACGACAAGCCACAGTCGCACGGAACACTTCATTGTGCGTATCTTCTACACCAGCCTGACGCTCACCTCCTGGGCGGCCGTCGCGTAGCCGATTCGTGCCGCAGCCTCGACGCCGCTTGATCGCAGTTTGTCCACGAGGGCATCGGCATGGTCGGACGGGAGTGCAATCAGCAGCCCTCCGGACGTCTGCGGATCGAGCGCGACCTCGATGAGATCATCGCGGACGGATCGATCAACAGAGGTCTTGTTCCTCAAATAGTCTCTGTTTCGTCTGCATCCGCCCGTGAGGCATCCTGCCCGCGCCAGTCGCCGGACGCCCGGGAGGAGCGGCAAGCTTTTCGCGTCGAGCACGATCGTGACGCCACTGCCGCTTGCCATCTCGAAGGCATGGCCGAGCAAGCCAAAGCCGGTGACGTCCGAACACGCATGCACGGTCATGCTTCGCATGACTGCCGATGCCCGGTCGTTCAGCGCGACCATCGATGCGACCGCTGCCCTGACACTGGCCGTCGACGCCTTCCGTCGTTTGAGACCGGTCGCAATGATTCCGGTGCCAAGCGGTTTGGTGAGCACCAGCGCATCGCCAGGCTTGATGCCGATGTTGCGAATCACTCGATCGGGATGCACGACGCCCGTGATCGCCATCCCGTACTTCAGTTCCTCATCGATGATGCTGTGCCCGCCGATCACCACGGCGCCAGCCGCCCTGACCCGCTCCGACCCCCCACGGATGATGTCGGTCAGAACCTCGAGATCGAGCTTCCCTTTGGGAAACCCGACGATGTTGAGGGCCGTTTTCGGCTCACCGCCCATTGCATACACGTCGCTCAAGGCATTGGCCGCGGCGATCTGGCCGAAGGTATAGGGGTCATCCACGATCGGCGTGAAAAAATCGACGGTGTTGACGACTGCCAGGTCGTCGCGCAGGCGGAATACTCCCGCGTCGTCGGATGTCTCGGTTCCGACGATGAGGTCGGGGTGTTCGAACGGCGGGAGGCTGTGCAGCACGTGCAGCAGGTCGGCCGGGCCGAGCTTCGCCGCTCAACCAGCCGCCGCGACCTGCTGCGTCAGCCCCAGAAGCTTCGTTCTCTTGCGCCCGGTGACCTTCGCCATGGTGCCTTACGATAGTGTTGATCGCGACGCTCTGACGCGGCGCGTATTTCCCGACCTGACGGTAACTCCCTCGCGGTCCAAGTATTCCAGGAGGGGAATCGCGTGCTTCCGTGTTATCCCGAGGCGATCCCGGAACATCGCGGGAGTGATGTCGGCGCGGTCGGAAAGCTCTTCACGGACGATGCGTTTCACGTCTTCGACGCTCTCGCTCAGAAAGTAGATGTCGGGTGCGACGCGGACGACGGCATGTTCGCGCTCGAGGACCCGCAGCACCTGAGTGAGCCTGGCGCGGTCGATGCGCGCCTCGCGCGCGATTTGCGTCAGATCGGCCGGCGCCAGCGGATTCACTCCGAGCAAGCGTGTAATCTGCTCGGCAACCTGTCGATCCTCGTCACGCAACGACACACGGTGCGCCGGCAGCCGCAGGAGATTCCCTTGGCGGCCAACCGCGTTCTCCGCTTCCAGGGCTTCGACGAAGGCGCGGAACATCTTCGGCGCCACGCCCGGCAGGAGCTTCTCTCGCAGTTCTTCCATGTCTCTGCCCGGCTCGAGTGGATGCGCAGTGTGGAACTCTCGCAGCGCGGACACGAGCGCCTCTTTCAAAGCCTTCCACTTTCGTTCCGTCGTGAAGAAGTCATCGCCGTCCAGCGGCACCACCTTGACGGCGGCGGCGCCGCGAAGCCGCTCGGCGGCTTCCTCCGCTCTCAGATTCAGTAACTGATAAAGCGGCGTAATCGTGGAGACGAACTCCTCACGCTCATCGAGAAACAGTTCGGCGATGGCCGCGGGATCTCCGGCCTGAAGGATGTGCAGCCTGGCTTCGAGCTGGGGTTCACCGCGACGATGCACATGCGGCGACGGGTGGAGGACGACGCCACCGCCAAGAGTTCGCTGCGCCGTCTCGTCGCGGACGATGAAGTGGTCGCCGCGGAGGGCGTGGAGCGGTTCTGCGGGCACGATCTGACAGAAGGCAGCCCGCCCCGGTTCAGCCGAATCGTGTGAGCCAAGCACGACGAGCTTGCCGAGCCGTTCGGCTGTTCCGATGTGGATTCTCACCCGCTGATGACCGTTGATGGCGTCGGCCGTCGGCCGCACCTCGAGCGATGCATCGAAACGCTCGGAGGTCAACGTCAACCGTTCATCGCAAAGCACGTGCCCCCGTTCAAGAGACGAGCGTTCCTGACCGGAGACGTTGAGCGCGACTCGCTGCCCCCACGTGGCGACGGACACTGGCTCACCGTGTACCTGAACGCTGCGGATGCGCAGGAGCTGGCCGCCCGGAAGGCAGCGGACACGATCGCCAGCTCTCACCTCTCCCTGAAGCGCCGTGCCGGTGACGACGAGGCCGTGTCCCTGCAGGACGAAGACCCGGTCGACGGGAAGGCGGAAATAGCCCGATGGAGGAGCCCTGTCGATCGACCGCAACACCCGCGCGATTTCCGTGCGAAGCCGTTCGAGCCCCTCGCCCGTCGTGCTCGAGAACGGCACCACCGGCGAGCCCTCCAGGGACGTGCCGGCAGCAAGGCGTCGAATCGCTGACTCGACCTCGGCTACGCGTGCGGTGGTCGCGAGGTCTGTTTTGGTAATCACGAAGATCGCGCGACTGACGCCGAGCAGGTGCAGGATGTCGAGGTGCTCCACCGTCTGCGGCATCACGCCGTCGTCGGCTGCGACGGTGAAGAGTACGAGGTCCATGCCGTGCGCCCCCGCCAGCATCGTACGGATGAAGCGCTCGTGCCCGGGCACGTCGACCACGCCAGCGCGCGTCCCGTCCGCAAGATCCAGATAGGCGAACCCGAGCTCGATGGAGATGCCGCGCTCCTTCTCCTCTTTGAGCCGGTCCGTGTCCTGGCCGGTCAATGCCTTGACGAGGCTCGTCTTGCCGTGATCGATGTGGCCGGCCGTGCCCACGATGAATGGCATAGACGACTATCCCCCGAACGGGTATCGAGTCATGAAGCGTGAACGACGATCCCCATGCTTCAAGCGAATTTTGCTCTAGGGCCGAAGCGGTACCGGGCTTTCGAGCTCGTCGGTCCAGTTCGGCACCAGATCAAGCGGATCGAAAATTGTCCGCGCGTCCAGAAGAAACTGGTCGTCCGCGATGCGCCCGATGATCGGAGGGCGAGCCTGGCGAAATCTTCCTGCAATCCGATGCGGACCCATGAAGTCGTGCTCGATCGCAATGACCTTCGTTGGGATCTCCTCGGTCGGCAGCGCCCCGCTGCCGATTTGAGACGTTGAATCCTGCACCGACACGCGAAACCCGGGTCCGAGTGCCGACGCGAGCGCAGGAAGGGCTCGCTGAGCGACGTTTTCGATCTCGGCCAGCGGTCGCGTGAACGCCCTGAGGGTAGGGATGTCGTGGGCGATGCAGGCCGACTCGCGATACAACCGGAGCGTGGCTTCGAGCGCGGCGATGGTGAATTTTCCACATCGAACGGCACGATGAAGGGGATTTGCCGTCATTTGCTTCACGAGGGCAGCCTTGCCGACGGCGAGTCCCGCTTGCGGTCCACCAAGCACCTTGTCACCGCTGAAGGTGACGATATCGGCGCCGAGGGCGATTCGCTCGGCGACAACCGGCTCCTTCGGCAGGCCGTAGCGAGCCAGGTCGACGAGCGCGCCGCTCCCGAGGTCCTCCATGACTGGAATTCTGTGTCTCTTTCCAACGGCGACGAGCTCCGACAGACCGACATCGGCAACGAAACCGACGATTCGATAGTTGCTCGTGTGCACTTTCAGCAGAAGGGCCGTCCGGTCCGTTATCGCGTTCTCGTAGTCTGCGACGTGGGTGCGATTCGTCGTTCCAACTTCCTTGAGGATGCCGCCGCTTCGGCTCATGACTTCAGGTATCCGGAAGCCGCCTCCGATCTCAATCAGCTCGCCCCGTGAGACGATCACCTCTTTGTCGCGCGCCAGCGTGTTCAGAGCGAGCAGTACCGCGGCGGCGTTGTTGTTCACTACCGTGGCGGCTTCAGCACCTGACAGGTCCATGAGGAGGCTCTCGATCGCCAGCTCACGCTGTCCGCGATCGCCCTGGGCGAGGTCGTATTCGAGGTTGACCGGTTGCGATGCCGCCTGCACGACGGCGCTGATCGCCGCCTCGGGCAGCAGCGCGCGTCCCAGGTTCGTGTGCAGCACGGTGCCGGTGGCGTTTATGACGCGCTGCAGCGCGGCTTCGGCCGGCCCCGTGAGTCGTGCCTCGAGCCGAGCCAGAATCGCGTCCTCCTGAAGCTCTGCCGCATCTGCGTGTCCGTCACCGATCGCGCGGCGCAGCTCGTCGAGAATGTCGCGGCATCCCTGGACGACGTAGTCCCGATTGAAGCGGATGAGCAGACGCTCCGCTTTCGGATGCGCGAGCAGCCGGCTCACGGCTGGCAGTTCGCGGAACGAGTCGTGAGCCACACCAGCGAGGCTGGCACAAGAGGAGGGCAAAGGTCAAAAGGCAGTAAGCAGTAGGCAGTAAGCAGTAGGCAGTAAGCAGTAGGCAGTAAGCAGTAGGCAGTAAGCAGTAGGCGGTAGGCAGATGGGGCCAGCAGTGGCGGTCCTGCTGCCTGCTGCCTGCTGCCCTCTGCCTACTGCCTACTGTACGATGCGCGAGGAGAAGGAAGGTGCCCGGTGGTGCCGCTGGTCTTCAAAACCAGTCTGGGGGCTGTAAGGTCCTCGGAGGGTTCGACTCCCTCCCTTCTCCGCCAACCTTCGCTCACGCTTGCCGACCTCGTGAGCTACGGTTGGCAAGCCATGCGAAGGTTGTCCACCGTAGCGCGAAGCGCGAAGGGTGGACCAGACCAAGTCACAAAGCACAAGTCACAAGAGGCACGCAGTTCGGGTTTGCGCCTCTGCTAGGATT
>Ga0209640_10000902_pt1 | contig 24132 bp, 23 predicted proteins | sample RifCSP10_1_FD_184018 | JGI IMG/M metagenome (GOLD analysis project Ga0209640, IMG submission 184018) | Soil microbial communities from Rifle, Colorado - Rifle CSP2_sed 10_1 (SPAdes) (version 2) | ecosystem: Environmental > Terrestrial > Deep subsurface > Rock core/Sediment | place: Rifle... | reverse complement strand
GGTGGAGCCGCCGCTCGACAACCCGAGCGACGCGGCCGGCGAGCCGGACGCGCCGGCGAATCAGCCGCCGCCGCCTGGCACGCCGCCCGGTCCCCCGCGCCCCGCGCCGCGCCCGATCATGCGGCCTCTGCAGCCGGGCGGGAGTGGCACGCAGATCCTCACGCCCGAGGAGCCTGACGACGACGAGGCCGTGCCGGCGCAGGACGGCGTCGCGCCGACGCCGGCCAATCCGTTTGGCATTCCGCCGGGATCGTCGGCGACGCCGGGCGTCATCGCGCCGGTGCCGCAGCCGCAGCAAACCACGCCAAACCGCGTACAATAAGACCTCGCGCCGTTCACGCTTCTTCGTTCTCCGTGCTCAGTTCGTGTTCACGTTCGATCGCGCGTTAGGAACCTGAACACGAACCGAGAACCGAGAAGCGAGAAGAGCGAAGCGTGATCCCCATGTCAGAGATCGAGCGCTTCAAGCCCGACGATCGGCGCGGCGTCGATACGCTGTACCGCCGCACGCACGGTCCCGACGCCGCCGAAGCCAACCGTCTGCGATGGGACTGGCAGCATCGGCGCAACCCGTACAATCCGGGCGGCCAGCCCGGCATCTGGGTCGCGCGCGAAGGTCCCACCGTCGTGGGCCAGTACCCGACGCTGCCGGTTCGCATTTCGCTCAAGGGACTCGAGGTGGAGGGCGCCTGGGGCACCGGTGCGCTGGTTGCGCCGGAACGCGACCGCCAGGGGCTCGACGAGGCCCTCGTCCGCGCGTGGGATCGCAACAGCGGGGCGGTGATGATGCTCGGGGCCGCCGGCGAGGCGCGGCGCATGCTGGAACGGCTGCACTGGCCGCCGGCTCACGTGCTCCCGTGTCTGGTCAAGCCGCTGACGCGGCGGGCCGTCCGCCTGCCGAACTGGCCGATGCCGCTCAACCGGCTCGTGTCGGCCATCACGCTTCCGGTGATTCAGGTCGTCGCGCGGTCGCGGCCGCTACGCGCCGAGTGCGAGCCGATTCGCCGCTTCGACTCGGCGTTCACGGCGCTCTGGGAGCGGCTCGCCCCCAAGTTCGACCTTGCGGTCCGGCGCGACGCGCCGTACCTGAACTGGCGCTACATCGAGCCGCCGCACGTGCGCTACTCCGTCGTCGCGCTGCGGCGCCAGGGCGAGCTGCAGGGCTACGCGGTCTACCGCCATCGCCACGAGCCGCTCGGCCGCGTCACCATGCTGGTCGATCTGCTGGTCGACCCCGACGATGTGTCGGGCCTGAAAACGCTGCTGCGGTGGGTGGATCGCGCGGCGCGCGCGGAAGACGCCGACAAGGTCCGCTGCTACGTGATGCAGGGCGCGTTCAGGCGGGTGCTGCGCCGCAACGGCTACTTCAACGTGAAATCAACCCTCGAAGTGAGCGTCAAGGTGAACGCGGTGCAGGTGCCCAAGGGGTTCTACGACGACACCGACGGATGGCACATCACCTACGGCGACTCGGATCAGGATCATTGAACGTGCGACTGACTGAAAAGGTCAACGTGGATATCGCGGCCGCCATGAAGGCCAGGGACGCGGCCCGTCTGTCGGCGCTGCGCATGATGAAGGCGGCCATCATGAACAAAGAGGTGGAGAAGGGCCGCACGCTCGAGGATGCCGAGGCGCACCAGGTGTTTGCGTCGCTGGTCAAGCAGCGCCGCGATTCCATCGAGCAGTTTTCCAGGGCGGGACGGACCGATCTCGTCGAGAAGGAAACCGGTGAGATCGGCGTGATCGAGGCGTACCTGCCCCCGGCGGCGACGGCCGAGGAGATCGACGCCGCCGTGGCGGCCGCCGTCTCGGAAACCGGCGCCACGTCGCCGAAGGACATCGGCAAGGTGATGAAGGCCGTGATGCCGAAGCTCGCCGGCAAGAACGCGGACGGCCGGACGATCAACGAGGCCGTCCGCCGTAAGCTTGGCGCCTAGCCCCCCTCCCTCTTCTTCACCAGCGCTCGCGCGCTCCGCCGCGTCGGCCGGGGCGGCGACGATGACGAGCCGCATTCTCGGCGTGGTGCGCGAGCAGGTGCTGGCGGCGCTGTTCGGCGCCGGCAACGCCATGGACGCGTACAACGTCGCCTACCGCATCCCCAACCTGGTGCGCGATCTCTTTGCCGAAGGCGCCATGAGCAGCGCCTTCGTGCCGACGTTCACGCGCCATCTCACCACCGCCGGCAGGGAGTCGGCCTGGCGGCTCGCCAACTACGTCGTCAACGGGTTGATCGTCATCACGGCGCTGCTCGTGGTCGCGGGCATCCTGTTCGCGGCGCCGCTCGTCGATCTGGTTGCCGGCGCCTATCGCGCCGTGCCCGGCAAGTTCGAGCTGACGGTGTTCCTCACGCGCCTCATGCTGCCGTTCCTGACGTTCGTGGCGGTGGCGGCCGCGCTGATGGGCATGCTCAACTCGCTGCACCGGTTCTTCATTCCGGCGCTGTCGCCCGCGATGTACAACGTCGCCACGATCACCTGCGCCCTGGTGCTCGTGCCGCTGATGCCGGGGCTCGGACTGGCGCCGATCACCGCCATCGCCTGCGGCACGCTGCTGGGCGGCGTCGCGCAGCTGGCGCTGCAGTGGCCGGTGCTGCGCCGCGAAGGATTCATCTACCGCCCGATCCTCAACTGGCACGACGAGGGCCTCAGGCGCGTCCTCCTGCTCATGGGGCCGGGCACGATCGGACTCGCCGCGACGCAGGTGAACGTCTTCGTCAACACGGTGCTGGCGACCGGCGAGGGCACCGGCGCGGTGTCGTGGCTGAACTACGCGTTCCGGCTGATGTACCTGCCCATCGGGCTCTTTGGCATTTCCATCGCTACGGCGACCCTGCCCGTCGTCTCACGTCACGCGGCGCAGGGCGAGGAGCACAAGGTGCGCGGTACCGTCGCGGACGGGCTGTCGCTGATGCTGATGCTCAACGTGCCGGCCACGGTGGGGCTGCTGGTGCTCGCCACGCCGATCGTGCGGGTGCTCTTCGAGCGCGCCGCGTTTACCTCAGCCGACACGGCGGCGACCGCGGCGGCGCTGCAGTTCTACGCCATCGGCCTGGTCGGCTATTCCGTTGTCCGTATCGCCTCGCCGGTGTTCTACGCGCTGGGCCAGAATCGCACGCCGGTCGTCGTGAGTGTGACGACGGTGCTCGTCAATGCCGCGCTCAACATCGCGCTCGTCCGGGTCATGGGCTATCGCGGGCTGGCATTCGGGACGTCGATCGCCGCGCTCTTCAACGCCACGCTGTTGCTGATCCTGCTCAGCCGCCGGCTGGGGGGCGTCGAGGGCCGGCGGGTCGCCGGCTCGTTTCTCCGCATCGTGGTCGCGTCCATCGTCATGGGCGTCACAGCGGCCGCCGCCGATCTCGCCGGGGCCCGCTGGCTGCCGGGGGATGGCCTCGTTCCGCAGGTCGCGCGGCTGTGCGGAACCATCGCCGTCTCGCTGCTGGTGCTGGCCGGGGCCGCGCACCTGCTGCGCATCCGCGAGTTTCGCGACGGCGTGGCCGTGATGGCCAGGAAGCTTGGCAGAACGGTCTAGATGAAACGCCCCCTGGGACTGCACCCGACGGTGCTGGTGCTCGCCAGCACGCACTTCATCGTCGACGGCTTCAGCAACATCTACGCGCCGCTGCTGCCGCTGCTCATCCCGCACCTGAATCTCTCGCTGGCGGCGGCCGGGACGCTGCAGATGTGTTTTCTGATGGCCAATTCCGTGGCGCAACTCGGGTTCGGCCACCTCGCCGATCGGTGGCGCCCGAGGGCGCTCGTCGTCGCCGGGCCGATTGTCACCGTCATCGGCCTTGCGCTGATTGGCCTCGCGTCCACGCCGGTCGTGCTCGGGATCATTCTCGTGGCCGGGGGCCTGGGCGCCGCCGCGTTTCACCCGCCTGCCGCGGCGCTCGTCCATCGGCTTGGCGGCGAACGCACCGGCTTTGCGATGTCGTTTCACATTACGGGCGGCTCGCTCGGGTTTTCGCTCGGCCCGCTCGTCTTCGCGCCATTTGCCGAGCGGTTCGGGCTGCACTGGACGCCGCTGCTGATGCTCCCCGCGCTCGTCGTCCTCGGGACGTTTCTGCGCCGCGTTCCGCCGGTCGACCGGCTTACCGAGCACGGTGCGTCCGGCGGCCTTCGCGCGCTGTTGCCGTACCGGAAGCCACTCACGCTGCTCTATCTGATCGTGGTCCTCCGCACGCTGGGGGCGCTCAGCTTTGCCACCTTCATGCCCGTGATGCTGACGCGTCGCGGCATGTCGGTCAGCGAGGCCGGTACGGCCATCGCCGTCTATCTCGCTGCCAGCAGCGTCGGCGGGTTTCTGGGCGGGCCGATCGCGGACCGATGGGGCCCGCGCAACGTCATCCTGTGGTCCCTCATCCTCGCGGTGCCGTTTCTGGCGGCGGCGCCGATGCAGACGGGATGGGCGTTCTTGGCGCTGGTGTCGATCGGCGGCTTCCTGCTCCAGTCGACGTTGCCCGTGAACGTCACCTTTGGCCAGATGATCGCCCCGATCAGCGCCGCCACGGTCTCGTCGCTGATGATGGGCTTCGCCTGGGGGGTGGGTGGGATCGCCGTGCCGTTTGTCGGCATGCTCGCCGACCGCATCGGGATCGAACGCGCGCTTGTCGTCATGGCGTTCATGCCGCTCCTGGCCGCCGCGTTCGCCGCACCGCTGCCGCGGGGCAAAATCGGGCATACTCCGGCTCGTGCGGCGGATGTCGGCACTGTCGAAACCTCGGGCACAGAAGTTGCTGAATAAGCTGTGATTGGGACAGACTGGACCTGATGCGTCGCCCTCCCGCCCCGTCCACCTTCGCCTACTCCTTCGGCCCGGGTCCGGTCACGCCCGCCATTAAGGCGCTGATTGCGGCCAATGTCGCGGCGTTTCTCGCCGCGCTGATGGCCCCGGCCCTGACGCTGCTCCTCGGTATGCGCCCGGCCGACGTCCTGGGGCGGATGTTCCTCTGGCAGCCCGTCACGTACATGTTTCTGCACGGCGGGATCTTCCACATCCTCTTCAACATGCTCGCGCTGTGGATGTTTGGCGTGGAGCTCGAGCGGATGTGGGGCAGCCGCTACTTCACGAAGTTCTATTTCGCGGCCGGCGGCGGCGCCGCGCTGACCACGCTGGTGCTGTCGCTGCTGCCGCTGCCGTTCGCGGATCAGTTGTACTACTCGCTCACCATCGGCGCTTCAGGGGCGGTGTACGGCGTGCTCCTCGCGTACGCGATGTACTTTCCGCACCGCCCGATCTACATGTATTTCGTCTTTCCAATCCCGGCGAAGTACTTCGTGCTCATCCTCGGCGCGATCTCGCTGCTCGCGTCGATGGGCGGCCCCGGCGGCGGCATCGCGCACACGACGCATCTGGGAGGACTGCTGGCGGCCTACCTCTACCTCAAGGGCGGCCGGATACACGTCCTGTCGGAAATCAAATATCGGTACCTGAAGTGGCGCATCAACCGGATGCGACGCCGGTTTGACGTGTACTCGGGCGGCCGCGCCAACGACGTCGACCGCCGGGTGCATTGATCCGGCGACCTGAAGGTCTCCGGCTACCTCGACCCTACTTCGAGACGCTGAACGGCAGCCTCGACCCGCCAATCGCCAGCGCCAGCAGGCCGCCGAGCACCGGAAAGCCGACGCCGTCGATCAGAAACTCCCAGTCGTAAAAGAGGCCGCGCGCGACGTGAAAATTCACCACCATCAGCAGCGCCACGCATGCGGCCAGGCGGGGCCAGAACCCGACAATCAGCGCGGCGCCGGTCGAGAGCTCGGCGAGCGGCACCAGCCGCGCGAACAGCGGCACTCCCGGCATGGCGACCGCTTGAATGTACCAACGCGTGCCGGGCGCGGCGTTCTCCATCCACCCCGCGAGCCGCTCGGCGAGAAGGCCGCTGTCGGTGAACCAGGCGAGCTTGTCGACGCCGTTGAAGACCAGGAACAAGCCGAGCATCAACGCCAGGACGCGCAGCCCGTAGGCGTAGGCGCCAGCCGGTCTCCCTTTCTGTACCGTCGCCACTTACTCGCCGCCCCCGAGCCAGTCCTGCCGGACGGGACTGAAGACGTCGAGCTCGAAGGTGTCCTCGAGCGCCTCGGCCTGGTGCGGCATCCACGACGGGATGTGCAGCACCTCGCCTTCGCGCACGGTGATTTCCTCGCCGCCCACGACGACTTTCAGCGCACCCTGCAGGATGTAGGTCATTTGCTCGCTTTCATGCGCGTGCATCGGCACGAGCGCCCCGCATTTCAGATAAATCTGCGCCAGCATTTCCCGCTCGCCGGCCACGATTTTCTGCGACATCATCTCCGTGATCTTCTCGAGCGCGATTTCGTCCCAGCGGTGTACCCGGGCGGTGGTCATGGCGCTCCCGATAGTGCCATAATTTCCGGCGTATGAAGGGGTCGACCCTGGCGGACGCGCGGTCCGCCACCCGGCGGGCGCGCGGCGGCGACTACGAGGGATTGACCCGGGACCAGCTGCTCACCGCATACCGCACGATGCTCCTGTCGCGGAAGGTCGACGACAAGGAGATTCAGCTCAAGAACCAGAGCCAGGCGTTCTTCCAGATCAGCGGCGCCGGCCACGAGGCTGTGCTGGTGGCGGCGGGGAACCATCTTCGGCCCGGTTACGACTGGTTCTTCCCGTACTACCGCGATCGGGCGCTGTGCCTGACGCTCGGCATGACGCCGCTTGAAATGTTCCTCGCGTCGGTGGGCGCCAAGGACGACCCGAACTCCGGCGGGCGGCAGATGCCGTCGCACTGGGGCCACACGCGCCTCAACATCCCGTCGCAGAGCAGCGCCACGACAACGCAGTGTCTGCACGCGGTCGGCTGCGCCGAAGCCTCCCTCCTCTATCAGCGCATCACGCAGATTCCCGATCGCGAGGCGCACTTCCATGACGATGAGATTACCTACGTCTCGGTGGGCGACGGCGCGACCAGCGAAGGCGAGTTCTGGGAATCGCTGAACAGCGCGTGCACGAGGAAGCTGCCGATTCTCTACCTCGTCGAGGACAACGGCTACGCCATCTCGGTGCCGGTGGAGGTGCAGACGCCCGGCGGCGACATCTCGCGCCTCGTCGAGCACTTCCCCGGGCTTCGGACGTTCCGCTGCGACGGCACCGACTACCTTGCCAGCTATCGCGTCCTCGGGGAGGCGGTTGCGCACGCGCGCAGCCGCCAGGGTCCCGCGTTCGTGCACGCCACGGTCATCCGGCCCTACTCGCATTCGCTCTCCGACGATGAACGGCTCTACAAGACGGCGGCGGAGCGGGAGGCCGAGGCGCGCCGCGATCCGCTGGTGCGGATGCGGCACTTCCTCAAGTCCGAAGGACTGGCGACCGATTCCGACCTCGCGGAGCTGCTGACGGCGGTCGAGCGCGAGGTGAGCGCGGCCGCGGAGCAGGCGCTGGCCGCGCCGAAGCCGGAGCCGGACACGGCAAGTTGGTACGTGTTCTCACCGGACGTGGACCCGTCCTCGCCGGCGTTTGCGACCGAGCCGCGGCCCGACGGGACGCCGGACACGATGGTCGGCACGATCAACGCCACGCTGCGCGACGAGATGGCCCGCAACCCGCGCATCATCGTCTTCGGCGAGGACGTGGCCGATGCCAGTCGCGAGGAGGCCCTCGCGAGCGTGACCGGCAAGGGCGGAGTGTTCAAGGTCACGCACGGCCTGCAGCGCCTGTACGGCAGCGACCGCGTCTTCAACTCGCCGCTGGCCGAGGCGAACATCATCGGCCGCGGCGTCGGCATGGCGCTCCGCGGCCTGAAGCCGGTGGTCGAGATCCAGTTCTTCGACTACATCTGGCCCGCTTTCATGCAGCTGCGCGACGAGATGGCGATGATGCGCTACCGGTCGAGCAACCACTGGTCGTGCCCGATGGTCGTTCGGGTGCCAATCGGCGGATATCTGCGCGGCGGGGCGCCGTATCACAGCCAGTCGGGCGTGGCGATCTTCGCGCACTCGCCCGGTATCCGGATCGCGTTTCCGTCGAACGCGCAGGACGCCGCGGGACTTCTCCGCACCGCGATCCGGTGCGACGATCCCGTGCTCTTTCTGGAACACAAGCACCTGTACCGGCAGCCCTACAACAAGAGCCCCTATCCGGGCGCCGACTACATGGTGCCGTTCGGCAAGGCGGCCGTGGCCCGTGAAGGCACCGACGTCGTGGTGTTGACCTGGGGCGCGCTCGTGCACCGATCGCTCCTGGCGGCGCACCAGGCGGAGCGCGCCGGACTCAACGTGGCGGTTGTCGATCTGCGAACGATCATTCCCTACGACTGGGAGACCATCGCCGCCTATACCCGGAAGACCAGTCGCGTGGTGGTGGCCTACGAGGATCAGCTCACCTGCGGATTCGGGGCGGAAATCGCGGCACGAATCTCTCAGGAGCTGTTCGAGTATCTGGATGCCCCCGTCACCCGGGTGGCCGCACTCGATTGCCCGGTGGCCTACGCACCGGTGCTCGAGGAAACGATCCTGCCCGGCACCGAAGACGTTCTCGAGGCCATCCGCACGCTCGCCGCGTACTGACATGGACCGCGCCATCGCGCTTGTCGTCCTGGCGCTGGCGGTGCTCGGCGCTCATGTTGATGCCGCGCTCGCACCCGCCCTGACCGTAGAGGTACTGCAATCGGTTGGCGGCCTTCCTCCCCACATCGTCGGCCTCTTCGAGGAGCCGCTCGGGTTTCAGCAGACGCCCGGCGGACCGTATTACGTGTTCGACCGGCGCGGGCACAGCGTGTACGCCGTCGATGCGGAGGGGAAGGCGGCGCTCAAGCTGGTCGAGATCGGGCCGGAGCTCGGGCGAATCATTCAACCGCGCGGCTTCGACACTTCGTCAACAGGATCCTTCGTCGTGGCCGACGCGCCGCGCGGCGTCGATCGCGTGCAGATCTTCGGGGCGGGCGGCCTGCGGCTTCGCGGCTTCACGCTGCCGGCGCGACAGACGACCGCGTCGATGGCGTTCGGCGCGTTCATCCTGAGTGGCATCGGATCCATTCAATACGCCGGCGAGTATCTCCTCATCAGCCACCCGGAGAGTGGCGCGCTGTTCACCGAGTACTCGCTGTCCGGGATCGCTCAGCGCAGCATCGGGCGGCTGCGCGACACGGGGCACGAGCAGGACCGCGACCTTCACCTGGCGCTCAACGTTGGTCTGCCGCTGGTCGACCCGACCGGCGGCTACTTCTATGTCTTTCTCGGCGGCCGCCCGATGTTCCGGAAGTACGACGGCGCCGGCCGCTTGTTGTACGAACGGCACATCGAGGGGGCGGAGCTCGACGGCTATCTGGCCTCCCTGCCCACGCGGTGGCCGACGCGCCGCATCGAAGACCGCGAGCTGCCGCTGGTGGCGCCCGGGATCCGCGCGGCGGCGGTCGACGGCCGCGGCCATCTGTGGGTGTCGCTGACCGAGCCGTACACGTACGTGTACGACGGGCAGGGCGACAAGGTCCGAACCGTGCAGTTCAGCGCGGCGGGGATCCTCAATCCCACGAGCCTCTTCTTTACGCAGGACGGCCGGCTGCTCGTTACGCCGGGGTGCTACGAGTTCAGGCCGTAAGCCGCGAGGGGGTCTCCCCGTGCTGCGCGTTGATCATCTCACCCGTCGTTTCGGGGACCGCATCGCCGTAGACGACGTGTCGTTCGAGCTGGCGCCGGGCGAGATCTTTGCGCTGCTCGGACCGAACGGAGCGGGAAAGACGACGACGCTGCGGATGCTGGCCGGTTTGATCGAGCCCTCGTCAGGGAGCGTGCGCGTCGGCGCCGAGGCGCTCTCACGGCGGAACGCGCCGCGGCTGCGCAGGCGGATTGGACTGCTGACCGAGACGCCGGGCCTGTGGGAGCGCCTCTCGGTGCGCCGCAACCTGCTCGTCTACGCGCGGCTGTACGGCATGGCGGATCCTGATGCCGCGGTCGACGAGGCGCTGGATGTCTTCAACATGCGCGACCGCGCCGGCGAGCTCGCGGCCCGGCTGTCAAAGGGGCTCAAGCAGCGCGTGGCGCTGGCACGCGCGCTCCTGCACCGGCCTGACATCGTGCTCCTGGACGAACCGACAGCCGGGCTCGACCCGGCAAGCGCGCGCGAGCTGCGCGAGCTCGTCCTGCGCCTGCGCAGTCAGCGGCGCACCATCGTGATCTCGACGCACAACCTGGACGAGGCCGAGCGGGTGGCCGATCGCGTGGCCGTGATGCGCGCGCGTCTGGTGGCCGTCGATTCGCCCGCGGCGCTCCGCGCCCGCGTGTTTGGCATCCGCGTCCGCGTCGTGCTCGGGCAGCCGGCAGCGTCAGTGGTCGGCGTGCTGACAGAGCGCGGGTTCTCCGACATCCAGGCGGACGGCCACACGCTGTCGATCGGCGTCGCCGATCACGCGTCGGCGGCTCCGGCAATCGTCAGGCACCTCGTCAACGCGGGTGCGGACGTCGAATCGGTCGTCGCGGAAGAGCCCCCGCTGGAAGAGGTCTACGTGCGGTTGCTGGACACGACATTCGCGCGGCCGTCATGACGCGCATACGAGCCCTCCTCGGCAAGGAGCTGGCCGACCTTCGCCAGAATCCGTCGATCGTCGTCCCGGCGGTCATCGCAGGCATCCTGTCGATGCTCCTGCCGTTTTTCATCGCCATCATCGTCCCGGCCCTCGCCGGCGAGCGGCTGTCGGATTCGAGCGACTTCCAGATTGCACTGGAGACGTACCGGGAGCAGCCGGCGCTCGGCGACCTCGATCCCGAAGGCGCCATTCAGGCATGGATCTTCCAGCAGTTCCTCGTGCTGCTCATCCTGACGCCGGTGGCGGGATCGATGTCGGTGGCCGCGTACAGCGTGGTCGGCGAAAAGCAGGCACACACGCTCGAGCCGCTGCTCGCAACGCCGCTCACCACGTTCGAGCTGCTGGCGGCCAAGGTGCTGGGGGCCCTGGCGCCGGCGCTCGCGCTGGCGCTTGCCTGCTTCCTCATCTATCTGGCCGGCGTGGCGATCTTTGCGCAACCGGGTGTCGTCCGCGCGCTTGTCACGCCCGTGTCGCTGGCCGTGATGTTCGTGCTGGGGCCGCTGGCGGCGCTCGCGGCGCTGCAGCTGGCCGTGTGCGTCTCGTCCCGGGTGAACGACCCCCGCAGCGCCCAGCAGATTGGCGCGCTCGTCGTGCTCCCCGTCGCCGCCGCATTCATCCTGCAGATCACCGGCACCTTCCGGCTGACGCTCCCGGTGGTCGCCTTCGTCGCGCTCGCGCTGGCCGGCGTGAATATGGGCCTGATGCTGCTGGGAGTCGCGTTGTTCGACAGGGAGTCGATCCTGACCCGGTGGAAATAGCCGGGTAGCCTGTTCTGTTTCCCTTCGAGGCCTGGGGAGTTGCCTACCGAGCCCGTCATTTATTAAACTTTAGGTTGTAAGTCTTAATAATACCGCCGGCTATTCAACGTTCTTGAGTGGGAGGAGTGACACGGGGAACCGGGGGCAAGCAGGCCGGTACGAGACCACCACGGTCGGGGGCGAGCACGTCCGTGCCTTCGTGCCCGAACCGCTGCCGCCGGTGCCACCGCTCGTTCTGGACGGCGCGCTCCAGCAGACGCTGGAGTCAGCCGTCCTTGCTGTCGGTCGACTCGACGGTGTGTCGGTACTCCTGCCCGACAAGTCGCTTTTTCTCTATGCCTACGTGCGCAAGGAGGCGGTCGTCTCCTCGCAGATCGAGGGGACTGAATCCTCTCTCTCCGACCTTCTCCTGTTCGAGCTGGATGAAGCGCCGGGGGTACCGCTCGGCGACGTGGTCGAGGTGTCGAATTACGTGGCGGCGCTCGAACACGGGCTGGCGCGGCTGCGGGAGGGATTTCCGCTGTCGAACCGCCTCATTCGCGAGATCCACGGCGCGCTCATGGCGGGCGCCCGTGGAAGCGACAAAGCCCCAGGGGAATTCCGCCGGTCGCAGAACTGGATTGGCGGCACGCGCCCCGGCAACGCCAGGTTCGTGCCGCCGCCACATCTCGCCGTACCCGACGCGATGGCGGCGCTTGAGCGGTTCCTGCACGCCGAAGGGGACGGCTTGCCGGTACTCGTTCGCGCGGGTCTCGCGCACGTCCAGTTCGAAACGATTCACCCGTTCCTCGATGGGAACGGGCGCGTGGGGCGGCTGCTTATCACCCTGCTGCTCTGCCACAGCGGCGTTCTGCGGGAGCCCCTTCTCTATCTCAGCCTGTACTTCAAACAGAACCGCGCACGTTACTACGAGCTCCTCGATCAGGTCCGCCGCTCGGGTGACTGGGAGGCGTGGCTCGCCTTCTTTCTGGACGGAGTACACGAGACCGCGGACGGCGCGGTGTCAACGGCGCACAGACTTGGCGACATGTTCAAGGCGGATCGCGGGCGCATCGAAGGGAGCGGGCGCCGCGCCGGTTCCGCGCTGCGCGTCCACGAGGCGCTGAAGGCGCGCCCGATTCTCTCGATGCCCGAGGCGTGCCGCACGACGGGGCTATCATTTCCCGCAGTGTCTTCGGCCATGGATCTGCTCGCCGGGCTCGGGATCGCGCGAGAGCTGACCGGCAAGCGTCGCAACCGGCTGTTCGTGTACGATCGCTACCTCGCTATTCTCAACGAAGGCACGGAAACACCGTGACCGCGAATGATCCGCCACTTGCGCCCACCTACCCTCAAACACCACACTCAGGAAAGATGGTGATCCACTCGGTGGCGGTGCTGGGTGCCGGAACCATGGGCGCTCAGATTGCCGCGCATTTTGCCAATGCCGGCGTCCCGGCGCTCCTGCTCGATCTGACGGCCGACGCGGCCAAACAGGGCCTCGAGCGCGCGCGCACGCTCAAACCGGACCCGTTTTTCACACCGGACACGTGGAAGCTGATTGCGACGGGGAGCTTTGACGCCGACCTCGCCCGCATCCGCGAATCCGACTGGATCATCGAGGCCGTCGTCGAGCAGCTCGACATCAAGCGTGGGCTGCTCGAGAAGGTCGATGCCGCGCGGCGCGCCGGATCGATCGTCACCTCCAACACGTCGGGCATCCCGATTGCGGCGCTGGCCGAAGGGCGCAGCGACGATTTCCGGCAGCACTGGCTCGGCACCCACTTCTTCAACCCTCCGCGCTACCTGCACCTGCTCGAAGTCATTCCCACGCCGGAGACGAAGCCCGACGTGGTCGAGGCGGTCGGCCATTTTGCCGATCACCGTCTCGGCAAGGGCGTGGTGCTCGCAAGGGATTCACCGGGGTTCATCGGCAATCACATCGCGCTCTACGGGATGATGCGGATGCTCGAGACGGTGGCCTCGGGCGAATACACGATCGAAGAGGTCGATGCGATCACCGGTCCCGCGCTCGGCCGCCCGAAGAGCGCCACGTTCCGCACGCTCGACCTGGCGGGCCTCGACATCCTGGGCCACGTCGTCGGCGACCTCGGCGTGCGTCTCGGCGACCGCTTCGGTCCCAACGTCTGGTCGCTGCCGCCGTTTGTCGCCCGGATGCTCGAGCGCGGCATGACCGGCGAGAAGGCCGGCCACGGCTTTTACAAGCGTGAGAAGGGGGCGGACGGCGAATCGCACATCCTCACGCTCGACCCGGGCACGCTGACGTACCGCGCACGACAGCAGCCGCGCCTGGCGTCGATTGACGGCACCGCGTCGATCGCCGATGTGCGCGAGCGCGCGCGCACGCTGTTCAACGGAGCCGACAAGACAGGCCGGTTTCTGCGCGCGACGCTCGCGCCCATGCTGGTCTACACGGCCGGTGTCACCCCCTCGATCGCGCACTCCCCGGACGACGTCGACCGGGTGATGCGCTGGGGATTTGGATGGGAGCTCGGACCGTTCGAGCTGATCGACGCGATCGGCATTCAACAGGTCCTCGACGCGGTGCGCGACACGAGCCCGGAGCTCCTCGCCGGCGGGCTTCCGCCGCTCGTCGACGCACCGTTGCGCAGCGGGCGGCAGACACTGCGCGACGGCGAGCTTGCGCCCGCCGCGCCGGATCTCCAGATTCTGCGGACGGCCAGGGAACGGTCCCGAGTGGTGCGGAAGAACCCGGGCGCCAGCCTTGTCGATCTCGGGGACGGCGTGTTGTGCGTCGAGTTCCACTCCAAGATGAACGTGGTCGGCGGCGACACCATCCAGATGCTGCACGCCGGCGTCCGCGAGGCGTCGCGCAGCTTCGCGGCGCTCGTCGTCGGCAACGAGGCGGCCAATTTCTCCGCGGGCGCCAACCTGATGCTCCTGCTTCTCGAAGCCCAGGAGGAAAACTGGGAAGAAATCGACACCATGGTGCGGGCTTTTCAGCAGGCGAACATGGCCATGCGCTATGCGGACGTCCCGGTCGTCGTGGCGCCGGCCGGTCTCACGCTCGGCGGGGGCTGCGAGATGACGCTGCACGCCGACCGCGTTCAGGCGGCCGCCGAGTCCTACATCGGGCTCGTCGAGGTCGGCGTGGGGCTGATTCCAGCAGGCGGCGGCACGAAAGAAATGACGGCGCGGGCGGCCGACACCATGGCGCCGGGAACCTCCGACTACCTTCCCCCGATTCAGCGGGCGTTCGAGACCGTGGCTTTCGCCAAAGTGTCGTCCTCGGCGCCGGACGCGCAACGGCTGGGCTATCTCCGGGCCACCGATGCGTTCACGATGAACCGCGAGCGTTTGCTCGCCGACGCGAAGGCACGGGCCCTGCAGCGGGTGAAGGAGGGTTATCAGCCGCCGCCGCCGCGCCGGGCGATCCCCGCCGGCGGCGATACGGTGCTGGCGCCGCTCAAGCTGGGCATCCACCTGGCCTGGCGGGCGGGCCGCATCAGCGACCACGACGCGCTCGTCGGCCGCAAGCTGGCGACGGTGATGGCGGGAGGCACGTTGCCGCATCCGTCCACGGTCACCGAACAGGAGCTGCTGGACCTGGAGCGCGAGGCGTTCATGAGCCTGGTGGGCGAACGAAAGACACAGGAGCGGATGCAGTTCACGCTCAAGACGGGGAAGGCGTTGCGGAACTGAAGCACGGTGCGAGATGCCATGAAGATCGTTGACCGCGGCGGCGGAACGCCGGTCGTCGTCATCCCGGGTGTTCAGGGACGATGGGAGTGGATGAGGCCGGCCATCGACGCGCTGGCACAGCGGTGCCGGGTGATCACGTTCTCGCTGGCCGACGAGCCCTCCTGCGGAGCGCCGTTCGATGTGACGCACGGGTTCTGGAACTACGTGGAGCAGGTGCGTGCGGCGCTCGATGCCGTCGGCGTCAGACAGGCGGCGATCTGCGGCGTCTCCTACGGCGGCCTCATTGCGGCGGCCTTCGCCGCCCGTTATCCCGAGCGTGCGTCGTCTCTCGTGCTCGTCTCCGCGCTGCCGCCCTCATGGCAACCCGATCGGCGCGTCAGGTTCTACCTGCGCGCGCCCCGGCTGCTCACGCCCGTGTTCCTTCTCGCCTCGCTTCGGCTGTATCGGGAGATTGCCGCCGCCGGTCCGGGACTGGGCGTGTCTGCGGCCGGCCGCCACGCCTGGCGCGTCCTCACGCACATGTTTTCACCGCGCCGGATGGCGCGGCGCGTCGAGTTCCTTGCGTCGGTGGATCTTCGAGGCGAGCTCATTCGGGTGATGCAGCCGGTTCTTCTTGTCACAGGAGACGCGGCGCTCGACGGCGTGGTGCCGGTGCAGGCAAGCCGCGAGTACACGCGGATCTGGCCGCAGGCCCGTGTGGAGACGATTGCACGGAGCGGTCACCTGGGACTCATCACACGACCGCACGAGTTCGCCCGGATTGTCGTGTCGTTTGCGGATCGTGCCGCCCACCTGCCCGATGTCAGGAGGCGCGTTGGGTGAGCCGCTGCGCCAGATCCCCGGCCCGGCCGGCCCGCTCGAGACGATCCTCGACGAGCCGTCCGGAGCGCCGCGCGCCGCCGTGGTCTTTGCGCACCCGCTGCCGACCGAGGGCGGCACGATGCACACCAAGGTTGTTTTTCAGGCGTCAAAAGCGCTGGCGCGAATCGGCTGCGTCGTTCTCCGCTTCAACTTTCGGGGTGTCGGGCTGAGCGCGGGCGCGTGGGATCACGGTCGAGGAGAGCTGGACGACTTCCGGGCAGCCGTGGCCTTCATGTGGGCCGAATACCCGGACGTGGAACTGTGGGCGGCGGGCTTTTCCTTCGGCTCGTACATCGCCGCCACGGTCGGCGCCGATGACGACCGCGTCTGCGCGCTGATCGCCATTGCCCCGCCCGTGGACCGGTACGAGTTCGCGTCGGTCACGATGTCGCGCAAGCCGAAGTTCATCATTCATGGCGAGCGCGACGAGCTGATCTCCCTCAAGATGGTCCGTCACTTCTACGCCCAGCTCCAGGAGCCCAAGGAGCTTGTCGAGATCGACCGGGCCAACCACCTCTTCGACGGACAGGCCGGCGAAGTCGGTGACGCGCTTGTGGATTTGCTGGAGGACTTCTCATGCACGACGCGGTAATCGTTGCCGCCGCCCGCACCGCCGTTGGCAAGGCGCCAGGCGGCACGCTGAAGACCGTTCGGCCCGATGAAATGGCGGCCGCCGTCATGGCCGACGTGCTGGCGCGCGCGCCGGGCATCGCGCCGTCGGATATAGACGATGTGATTCTCGGATGCGCGATGCCGGAGGCCGAACAGGGCCTGAACGTGGCGCGCATCGCGAGCCTGCGCGCCGGCATCCCGGTCGAGGCCTCGGCCGTCACGATCAACCGGTTCTGCTCGTCCGGCCTGCAGTCGATTGCCTTCGCCGCCGAGGCCGTCATGTGCGGCTTCGCGCAGAGCGTGGTCGCCGGCGGCACCGAGTCGATGAGCATGGTGCCGATGGGCGGCAACAAGGTGGCCCCGAACCCGGCGCTCGTCGACAGTTATCCGGACGTGTACCTGAGCACCGGCCTCGTGGCCGAAAATCACGCACGCGAGAGCCGGGTCACGCGCGAGGAGCAGGACGCGTTCGCCCTTCGCAGCCATCAGCGGGCGCTGGCCGCGATCGACGCCGGCCGCTTCACGGACGAGATCACCCCGGTGACCTTTCGCCTCTCCGTGCAGACCACCGGGGCCCCCACGCCGCCTGCGGCGTGGGGTGGAAGCGGTCCCGGCACGCGCCAGATACGGGAAGTCACCGTCGCGCAGGACGAAGGGCCGCGCCGCGATACGTCCGCGGACGCGCTGGCCAGGCTTCGCCCGGCCTTCCACGCGGCCGGCACCGTCACCGCCGGCAACTCGTCGCAGATGAGCGACGGCGCGGCGGCCGTGCTGGTCACGTCGGGCGCGCGGGCGAAGGAGCGCGGCCTTCAGCCGCTCGGCCGGTTCGTCGGCTTCGCCACGGCCGGCGTTCCGCCGGAACTCTTTGGCATCGGCCCCGTCCCGGCCATCCGCAAAGTCCTCACGCTCACCGGCCTCTCGCTCGACGACATCGGCCTGGTGGAGCTGAACGAAGCGTTTGCCGCGCAGGTGCTCGCCTGCCTGCGGGAGTTGCCAATCGATCCTGAGCGGCTGAACGTCAATGGCGGCGCCATCGCGCTCGGCCACCCGCTCGGCTGCACCGGCGCGAAGCTGACGACGACGCTGCTGTACGAGATGCGGCGGCGAAAGGTCCGGTACGGCATGGTCACCATGTGTGTCGGCGGCGGCATGGGAGCCGCCGGCATCTTCGAACGCATGTAGGGGCGGGCATGGAAACCACAATCACCAAAGGCGGCGCGTGGCTGCTCGAGGAGACGGCAGACTCCGAGGTCTTCACGCCGGAGCGGCTCTCCGACGAGCATCGCCTGATCGCGCAGACCACCGACGAGTTCGTCGACACGGAGGTGCTGCCGAACCTCGAGCGGCTCGAGGCCAAGGATTGGGACCTCGCCCGGTCATTGCTCCGTCGCGCGGGCGAGCTTGGCCTGCTCGGCGTCAACGTCCCCGAACAGTACGGCGGCCTCGACCTCGACAAAGTCTCGTCGCTCATCGTCGCCGAACGTATCGCGCGGGCGGCGTCGTTTGCCACGACCTACGGCGGCCAGGCCAACCTGTGCATTCTCCCTATCGCGCTGTTCGGCACCCCCGCCCAGAAGGAGAAGTATCTGCCGAAGCTCGTCGCCGGCGAGTTCGTCGGCGCCTACGCCCTCAGCGAAGCCGGGTCGGGCTCCGATGCGCTGGCCGCCAAGACGCGGGCCACGCGCGGCGCCGACGGCGACTGGAGACTCACCGGCGAGAAGATGTGGATTACCAACGGCGGCTTCGCCGATGTGATCGTCGTCTTTGCCAAGGTCGATGGCGAGCACTTCACGGCGTTCATCGTCGAGAAAAGCTTCCCGGGGGTGAGCGCGGGCCGCGAAGAGCACAAGATGGGGCTCCACGGCTCGTCGACCACGTCGATCCTGCTGCAGGAGGCGAGGGTCCCTGCGGGCAACGTCCTGGGCGAGATCGGCAAGGGCCACAAGGTGGCGCTGAACACGCTGAACTTCGGGCGGTTCAAGCTCGGTGGCATGAGCGTGGGCGGCTGCCGCGCGGCCATTCGCGAGTCTGCGAAGTACGCGGCCGAGCGCAAGCAGTTCGGGCAGCCGATCGGCAGCTTCGGCGCCATCAAGCACAAGCTTGGCGAGATGACCGCGCGAACCTACGCCATGGAGAGCCTCGTCTACCGGACGGCGGGACTCATCGAGGCGGCGCTGGCCGGCACCGGGCGCGACGGCGGAGCGGTGGCGCACGCCTTCGAGGAGTACGCCGTTGAGGCCTCGATTGCCAAGGTGGGCGGCACCGAGACGCTCGACTACGTGCTCGACGAGAACGTGCAGATCCACGGCGGCAACGGATTCGTGAAGGACTACAACGCCGAGCGCCACTACCGTGACGCCAGGGTGAATCGCATCTTCGAGGGGACCAACGAGATCAACCGCCTGCTGATTCCCGGCATGCTGATCCGCCGCGCGCTCAAGGGCGAGCTGCCGCTCATTCCCGCCGCCAAACGGCTTCAGGACGAGCTGCTCACGCCGTCGGCCCCGGCCGTACGGGTTGATGAGGGCGGAGTGCTCGAGGAGGAGCGGCGGGCGGTGTCGGCCTTCAAGAAGGTTGCGCTGATGGTGCTCGGCACCGCGATGCAGACCTACGGCCAGAAGCTCAACGACGAGCAGGAGGTGCTCGGCTACGCAGCCGACATCCTGATCGACACGTATGCCGCCGAAAGCGCGGTGGCGCGGGCCCGGGCGGCATCGGCCGGCAGTCACGAGCGCGCGGATCTGCACCGGGCGGCCGCGCAGACCTTTGTCAGCGACGCCGCGCAACGCGTCGAGCACGCCGCGCGCAGCGCGCTGGCCGCGATGGCCGACGGCGACACGCTGCGGACGCTCCTGGCGGCGCTGCGCCGCGTGCTCAAGGTCGCGCCGGCCAACACCGTGACGCTCAGGCGGCGGCTCGCGGAGGCAACCGTCGCACAGGGGCGGTATATTCTTGGTTGATGCGCGCTCTGTGTCTCGTCCTCGTCGCGCCGGCGTTTGCGGCACTGGCCGCGTGCTCGTCGGGGCCCTCAGCCCCTGACGACGCCGCGTACGTCGAGCAGCTGACTGCGGCGCGCGCCGGCAAGGACCAGCAGTTCCAGGAATCGCCCGAGTCGCCGGTGCCGAACGAGAAGCGCGCCACGCTGCTGCCGCTGCCCTACTTCCCCATCGATCCCGGCTATGCGGTGCCTGCAGCGTTGACGCTGTCGGACGAGCGCCCGGTGTTCGAGATGCCGACCTCCACCGGGGCGCTGCGCAGAATGCGGCTCGTCGGCGTCCTCGAGTTCAGCCTGCAGGGCGGCGCGCGAAGCCTGGGCGCGTTCGTGCCGGAAGGCACCGAGCAGATTACCAGCCTGTTCGTGCCGTTTGCCGACCTCACCACGGGCAGCGACACGTACTCCGCCGGCCGCTATCTCGACATCGAGCCGACCACGACCGGCTATTACACGATCGACTTCAACCGCGCGTACAACCCCTACTGCGCCTACAACGCGACCTACGAGTGCCCGTTTCCGCCGCCGTCGAACCGTCTGGACGTCGCGATCCGTGCCGGTGAGAAGGCCCCCGGCGCATGACCGGCGCGCTGCAGGCGATTGTGTTCGACTTCGATGGGGTCATTGCCGACAGCGAGCCGCTTCACCTCAAGGCGTTTCAGCGCACGCTCGACGAAGAGGGGCTCGAGCTGACCGCGGACGAGTACTACGCCCGCTATCTGGGCTACGACGACGTCGGGCTCTTTCAGGCGCTGGCAGGCGACCGCCGGATCGCGATGAGCGGGGTGGCGATCGACGCGCTCGTCGCGCGCAAGGCCGCCAGGCTGCAGGAGCTGCTGCACGACGGCCGGGTGCTCTTTCCGGGCGCGGTGGAGTTCATCCGCGCGGCGGCGGCGCAGGTCCCGATCGCGATCGCGTCCGGCGCGCTCCGGCACGAGATCGTGCAGATCATCGATGCCGCCGGCGTAGGGCCCCTCTTCGCCGCGATCGTCGCGGCGGGCGATACGCCCGACAGCAAGCCCTCGCCCGCCCCCTACCGCCTGGCCTTCGAGCGGCTGCGGCACACCTGCGGCCGCGACCTCGACCCGGGCCGCTCGGTGGCGATCGAAGATTCGCGATGGGGGCTCGAATCGGCGCAGGGAGCAGGGTTGCGCTGTGTGGGGGTCACCACCAGCTACCCTGCCGAGGCGCTGCAGGGGGCGGAGCTCGTGGTCGGCGGCCTGAAGGACCTCACGCTGCCGGCCCTCGATCGACTGGTTGCCTCGGATCCGCATGCGCAAAGATCTCGTTGACGCGCTCGTGGCCGCCTCGAATGCGCCGGGCACGGCGATTGCGCAGGCGGCGCTCGTCATTGCGCGCATCGAGTATCCGCATCTCGACCCGTCGCCGTATCTCGAACGGCTCGACGCGATGGGCGAGGCGGCGCGCGGATGGATCGAGCGGCACGTCAGGGCCACCGGCGACCGGTCTCCCCTTTCCTGCGTCACAGGCTTCAATCAGTACCTGTTCGACGATCAGCGGTTCGTCGGCAACCGCGACCGGTACGAGGACCCGCGCAACAGCTGCCTGAACGAGGTGCTCGACCGGCGCACGGGTATCCCGATCACGCTCTCGCTGGTCTACATGGAGGTGGGACACCGGGCGGGGCTGCAGATCGACGGCGTCAATTTCCCCGGCCATTTTCTCGTGCGCCTGTCCGAAGACGACGGCGAGCGCCCCGGCGGCGCCATCATCGACCCCTTTCATGGGGGCGCTCTGCTCTCCGAGCGCGATTGCCGGCGGCTGCTGCAGAAGCACGTCGGCTCGGAAGTCGCCTTCAGCACATCTCTGCTGACCGCAGCCACTCGCGCCCAGATCATCGTCCGCGTGCTGCTCAATCTGAAGCGGACCTACGTGCACATGCGCTCGTTTCCGCAGGCGCGCGACGTGACGGAGCTGCTGCTCGCGGTGACGCCCTCGGCGCTCAGCGAGCTGCGCGACCGCGGCCTGCTCGCCTACCATCTCAACGACATGTCCGGCGCGCTCCGCGACCTGCAAACCTATCTGAAGCTGACCAGCATGGGCGACATGGACAAGGAAACGCGCGAAGAGCACCAGCAGATCTGGGAGCACGTGAAAACACTTCGTCGTCGCATTGCCTCGCTTAACTGACGTAGACTAGGCGGGCAACCTCGTCTGTAGGCTGGTTCCGGCCCTTTCTTTGCTGGTAGGTTTCGGCTAGGAGGCCACATGGCCCGAATGATCCTGTTAGGCGTGCTTCTCGTCGCGGTGGCTGGTATCGGTTCGACGGCGGCGCCGGAACCGGACAGCGACCTCGCCGGTGTGTACCGGTGCGACGGCATGAACCCCGATGGCACGCCCTATCAGGGTGTCGTCGAGATCTCGAAGGTGCGCGGCACCTTTCGCGTCCGCTGGACGATGGACGACGGTTCCATCATGGGCGTGGGGATCTACAGCGGCGGCGTGTTTGCCGTCAGTTATTACGGCGGCGCCCCGGCCGTCGTCGTGTACAAGGTTAACGGCGAGCGTCTGGTCGGCGAATGGACGATGGGCGGTATGGAAGGCGCCGTCTACGCGGAGACGCTGACCAAGACGGCGGCCGTCCTGGCGCCACAGCCACAGGAACCTCGCCGGCCGCGGCCAAACCGCCGCACCAATCCGGCGCGGGGCGGCGTCGAGCTCTAAGCTCAGCGATCGTCAGGCCGCCGGCCAGACGCCGAGCAGCCGGCGGACGGCCACGAGCTGTCCAAGGTGGTAGGCGTTGTGATCGGCCACGAGCAGCGCCTCCCGAAGATACGTCTGCCCCGTTCCGTGCGGGATCTTCGCGACGAGATCGAGCGCGCGATCACCGAACCATCGCTTCAACGCCTCGCGGTCGCGACGAAAAGCCGCGATGCTCTCATCCCACGCGCTCGCGCCGGGCGGCGCGGGCGACGCCGGCCAGTAGTCATCCGGCCAGTGCATCTCCTCGTACGCCGGATTGCGGCAGAACTCCAGGATGTCGTGCTGCGCAATCCGCATGTGCTCGAGAATCTGCCACGGTGAATGCGCGGCGCCGTCGGGCCTGATCCCTCGAGCGCCCGGCGGCACGCCTGTGACCGCCGTGTCGAAATCCACGTGGGCGTCGTGCCAGTCGAGGACCCGGAGCACGTGTTCGCGAAGCGCGTCAGCAGAGGGCATGGCGGGGCCTCGTCGGCGTCAGGTGGTGAGGTTCGCGATCTCCTGATAGAGGTACGCCGACGCGATGATGCCGTTGTGAAAGTTGCCCAGATCGAGCTTCTCGTTGGGCGCGTGCGCGTTTTCGTCGGGCAGGCCGACGCCGAAGAGCACGCTCGGCAGCCCGAGCTCCTCCTGAAACGTCGAGACCACCGGAATTGAGCCCCCCTCGCGGTTGAAGACCGGCGGCTGCCCGAACCCCTGCTGGATCGCCCGCCCGGCCGCCCGGACGTACTTGTTGTCGAACTCGGTCATCCACGGCTTGCCGCCGTGCATGCGCGTGACCGTGAGCGCCACGGTCGACGGGCACACCTTCTTGACGTACGCCTCGAACAACCGGGCGATCGTGTCCGGATTCTGGTCGGGCACGAGCCGCATGCTGACCTTGGCCATGGCCACCGCCGGCAGCACCGTCTTGGCGCCCTCGCCGGTGAAGCCAGACAGCAATCCGTTCAGCTCGAAGGTCGGCCGCGCCCACACCCGCTCGAGCGTCGAATAGCCTTTTTCACCGAACAACCGCGGTGCGCCCAGCTCCTTGCGGTACTTCGTTTCGTTGAACGGCAGCTTCTTCCACTCGGCCCGCTCCGCCTCGCTCAGCGGCCGCACCTCGTCATAGAAGCCGGGAATCTTGACGCGGCCGCCCCGATCCTTCATGTGCGCCAGCACCTGCGCGAGCACGAACGCCGGATTGGCCACGGCGCCGCCGAAGGAGCCGGAGTGCAGGTCGGATTTGGTACCGCGAAGGTCGATCTGGAAGTACACGAGCCCGCGAAGCCCGTAGCAGATCGACGGAATACCGCGGTCGAACATCGGCGAATCGGAGATGACGACCACGTCGGCGGCCAGATCCTGCTTGTGGGCGCGCACGAAGTCGTCCAGGTGCACGCTGCCGACTTCTTCCTCGCCTTCGATGAAGAACTTCATGTTGAGCGGGAGGCCCCCGGCCTTCTTCATGTACGCCTCGACGGCCTTGATGTGCATGAACACCTGGCCCTTGTCGTCGGCGGCGCCGCGGGCGTAGAGCTCGCCGTCGCGCACGGTCGCCTCGAACGGCGGGGTCGTCCAGAGCTCGAGCGGATCGACCGGCTGCACGTCGTAGTGGCCGTAAAAGAGGATCGTCGGCCGGCCCGGGGCGCCGAGCGACTCCCCATAGACCACCGGATTCCCGGGCGTCTCGATGAGACGCACCCCCGTGGCCCCCGCCGTGCGAAGGGCCTCTGCCGTCCACTCCGCGGCGCGGCGAACGTCGGCGGCGTGCTGCGGCAGCGCGCTGATGCTGGGAATCGCGAGGTACTGCTTCAGCTCGTCAATGTACCGGTCGCGGTTGACGTTGATGAAGTCGATGACCTGGTTCATACGGTCCGAGTGTACATCGTTCGCACTTCTTGGACCGCTATACGGCTCCAAACGAGAATCTTGTACCCGTTGTGATGAGCCGTATAGCGGTCCTTGGCGCGCAGAGCGCGCCATGCAGACACTGCCAA
>Ga0209640_10000901_pt1 | contig 24134 bp, 21 predicted proteins | sample RifCSP10_1_FD_184018 | JGI IMG/M metagenome (GOLD analysis project Ga0209640, IMG submission 184018) | Soil microbial communities from Rifle, Colorado - Rifle CSP2_sed 10_1 (SPAdes) (version 2) | ecosystem: Environmental > Terrestrial > Deep subsurface > Rock core/Sediment | place: Rifle... | reverse complement strand
CCGGCGCGGTCGAGCCGTGCGAGACGACGTTCGAGTTCTCGGCGTCGGTGATGCGTATCCATGAAGATCCCCGGACCACCCGGCCCTACAGCGACGACCAGTGGAGCGCGATCGACCGCCTGGGCCGGGACATCGACACTGGGCTTGCGGCGGGCGACGTGCGTCTTACGCAGGGGGGCGAGCCCACTTTCGTCGCGATCGACAAACGCGAAGATCCGCAGTGGAATACGGCCGCACTCGGCCAGCACAAATGGGAACTCGCCGAGCAGCTTGCATGGCGCCTGCGGGCGCGCTTCGCACCCGGCGGCATGGTGTTCTATGGCCAGGGCAAGTGGTATCCGGGCGAGCCGGTGCCGCGCTGGGCGATCGGAGTGTATTGGCGCGTGGACGGCGAACCCCTATGGCGCGACCCCGGCCTGATCGCAAGCGAGTCCTCGGTGGCGGATGCCCGCCGGGATGATGCCTGGCGCGTGGCGCGTGGCATTGCCGGTGCATTGGGCTTGACGCGCGAATCCCTCATCGAAGCCTTTGAGGATCCGCTGCCGCTGCTGGAGACAGAAGGACGGCTTCCAATCAATGTGGATCCGTCACACGCGTCGAGTGCGCTGGAATCCGACTGGACGCGAATTCTCAGCAGGCTCGAAGGTGCACCCGCGGAGGTTGCAGGAATCGTGCTCCCGCTGCGTGCGCGCCGCGCAGCGGAACAGCCGGAATCTCCAGCAACATGGGAGACGTCACCGTGGCCCTTGCGGCGCGAGCGTCTCTTTCTGATACCGGGTGATGCCTCGATCGGTAATCGTCTCCCGCTCGATTCGCTGCCCGCCCGCATGCCGGGCGAATTGGAGTCCGAACCGGGCCGCGCCGTGGTGCGCACCGCGCTCACTGTGGAAGTGCGGCACGGGCGTGTCCACGTATTTCTCCCACCTTTGTTGCGCACTGAGGACTTCATCGCTCTGGTAGCCGCGGTCGAGCGCGTCGCCGCCGCACTCGCCCGCCCCGTGCGGCTGGAAGGCTATCCGCCGCCGTTCGATACCCGCATCAGGGTTCTGAACGTCACGCCGGACCCCGGTGTGATCGAAGTCAATATCCACCCTGCGGCGGGCTGGAACGAACTGGTCGGGAACACGCTCGCTCTACACGAGGACGCGCGGGCCACGCGCCTCACCACCGAGAAATTCATGCTCGATGGACACCACACCGGCACCGGCGGCGGCAACCATGCGACGCTCGGCGGGCCGACACCGGCGGACAGTCCACTGTTGCGGCGCCCCGACCTGTTGCAGAGCCTGATCGCCTACTGGCAGAACCACCCCGCCCTGTCGTACCTGTTCGCGGGCCGGTTCATCGGCCCTACCAGCCAGGCGCCGCGCGTCGACGAAGCGCGTCACGATTCGCTCTACGAACTCGAGATCGCGTTCCAGCAGATGAAGCTGGAGCAGAACGCCGGAGACGGATCGGTGGCGCCGTCGCTGGTGGATCGCATGTTGCGCAATCTGCTGGTCGATCTCACCGGCAACACCCATCGCGCCGAGTTCTGCATCGACAAACTCCACTCGCCGGACACCCCGACCGGGCGGCTGGGGCTGCTTGAACTCCGCGCCATCGAGATGCAGCCGCATCCGCAGATGAGCCTCGTGCATATGTTGCTGCTGCGCGGCTTGGTGGCCCGCTTCTGCAAGACGCCGTACTCGGGCGCGCTCATCCGCTGGGGCACGCAGCTTCACGACCGCTTCATGCTGCCCCACTTCGTCGCGGCCGACATGCATGATATCGCGCTGGACATGCAGCGCGCCGGCTATCCTTTCGATTCCCGCTGGTTTGCGCCTTTCATTGAATTCCGCTTCCCGCGCTATGGCACGGTGGTCTACGACAACATGCAGCTTGAACTGCGCCACGCGCTCGAGCCCTGGAACGTCCTCGGAGAAGACGTGAGCGCCGGCGCGACCGCCCGCTACGTCGATTCCTCGGTGGAGCGCCTGCAGGTGAGGGTCACCGGGCTCACCGCCCCACGCCATGTCGTCGCCTGCAACGGCCGCGCGCTGCCGCTTCATCCCACCGGAATACCCGGTGAGTCCGTCGCCGGGGTGCGCTACCGCGCCTGGCATCCGCCGTCGGCGTTGCATCCGACGATCGGCGTACACACGCCGCTCGTGTTCGACATCGTGGATACCTGGAGCGGGCGCTCGATCGGCGGCTGCACTTACCACGTCTCGCACCCCGGCGGACGCAACTACGATGCCTACCCGGTCAATGCCGGCGAAGCCGAGGCACGGCGCACCGCGCGCTTCTGGGACCATGGCCACACGCCGGGGCCCATGACGGTGCGCCCCGAACCGCCCAACCCCGATTTCCCGCTGACGCTGGATCTGCTCTATCAGCCGTGGCCGGCGGGATGAGACCGCGCTGCCCCCGGTTGGAACTCAACGCGCTCGAAATCGCTTACCACGATCGCGAGTACGGTCAGAGCGCCTTCGGGTCCGGGACCGGGTCGCCGACGAGCGGCGTCTGCGAGTAGCGCCGATACTCCATAGCGTTCGCGGCCATCCCGACTTCCACATCGGTCACCCTCGCGCACTGTTCCGAGGCACGAGGCAATCGTGGATTCCCTGTATCAGCATGGGAACTTGTCGTGATCTCCTGACAGACCTGGGCATTCCGGCCCGCTACAGTATGGCCATCAACAGACAGGAGTCGAGGCAGCCATGAACACATTTGCTCTTCTCACCTTTATTGGCACAATGGGCGTGATCATTTCGTTCCTCTCCGGCGTCCGTGCAATGGCGCGTCATGGCGGATATGCGGGCGAAAAAGCATCAACCGCATGGCGTATGGTGTTCGATCTGACCGTTTTCACCACGATTCTGGCGGCACCACTTGCCAGTTGAGCTGCCTGTGCGTGTCCTTCTCGGCCGCGTCAAACAAGCCCTCGGCAAGCTGGTAGTAGCCGGTGAAGCGCTCTTGATTCGCCGCCATGTGCCGTGCTTTGTCTTGGATCAGCAAGCGTACCCACGGACATGTGCTGTGACAAAGTTCACGGTTCTTGCAGGGGTAGTATCGAAAAAACGCTGGGCAGTCGCCGGCATCTCTAGCGATCGTCAAGTTCTCGACGCAAATTCAGGAATGCGGTCCGCAGCACACGGTCACGCCGCTCCTCTTCAAATCCTTGTGGATCAGATCGTTACACTCAAGTTGCGTTTCCACGCCGTTCCTCTAAGGCGCTTGGCATGAAATCTGCACATGCTTGGTGCGGATTAACCAATTGGAGAGCGCGATCGTGACCTACCAGGATGAATTCAGTCATGCGAAAGCGGCGCAAGTTGCGGCACTGCCGGGCGACAGCGCGGAACCGCCGCGCACCGAGTCAGCGATTGTTGGTGGAATGCACACGACGGCCTGCGACCGGCACCTGTATGAAACCGGCCCCGATCTACCCGAGGATCTGGCGTCGATCGATGACGCATTCCTCGACCGCGTCAGGGCGCTGGCGTCATTCATTTAGGTGTGGCGCCCGCTAAGGGGAATAAACGCAGGACCGGCAACGGAAGTCCCGACAACGTGGACAACGGCAACAGCATCAATCCGGGGGCGTCGTGTGCTGGACTCGATCAACTGACGTTGGAGGCATCAATGGAGTCAATCACTGAGGCGGGAGTAAGAGTGCTCCCATGCAAGGAGGAAGCCGAGCGCCTGGCGACGCTGCGGGGCTACTACGCGCTGGAGACCGGATACGAACGGCGGTTCGACGACATTACGCTGCTCGCCTCCCGCTTCTGCGCCACGCCGGTCGCGCTGGTGGGCCTGGTCGATGAAACGCGCGTATTCTTCAAGTCGGCGCTGGGCTTCACGGTGTCCGAGGCGCCGCGCTCGCACGCGTTCTTCGATTACGCCATGCGCCGAGGCAAGGTGTTCGAGGTGCGGGACGCGAGCCGCGATCCGCGCTTCGAGCGGCACCCGTGGGTGGCGGGCGCGCCGCATGTTCGTTTCTACGCCGGAGCGCCAATCGTGGCGCCCGACGGGCATGTGTTGGGCTCGGTGTCGGTGATCGACTATGTGCGGCGGAAGTTGACCGACGAGCAGCGCGAGGCGCTGCAGTTCCTCGCGGCCCAGGTGATGGCGCAACTTGAACTGGGCGTGCTGGCGCCGCGCGATCCTCTCACCGGGCTCTACAACCGTCGCCACCTCACCGACGCACTGGCGCGGGAGTTGAGCCGTGCTGTGCGGCGTCGTTCCCGGCTTGGAGTGATCGCGTTGGACATCGATAACTTCAAGCACATCAATGACACCTACGGGCATGACGCGGGCGATGCGGCGCTGCGGGAGTTGGGCGCGCTGCTCACCGGCGGCATCCGCAAGGAGGACATCGCCTGCCGGCTGGGAGGCGAGGAGTTCCTGCTGGTCATGCCCGATGCCGCGACCGATGTGGTGGCGGCGCGCGCCGAGAAGCTGCGGGCGAAAGTTGAAGCGCTCGAACTCCGGCTGAACCCCGATCTTGTATGCCGGATAACGGTTTCGATCGGGGTCGCCGCCCATCCCGAGCATGGCGACACCCCCGAGGATCTCTTGTCGGAAGCCGAGCATGCGGTGTACCTCGCCAAGGGTGGCGGACGCAACCGGGTTGTCATCGCGCCGCGCGGGCTTGATTACCGCGCAACTTTGGGGAGGGACTCGGCTCCGGGGCTCGCTTACCCTGCGCCGAATGACCGCGCGCGCGCCCTCGGTAACGCGGACGCTCCCCGGGGGATCGCGCTGCCCGATGGCTACGCCATCATGCGGAGCTAGGCAAATCCGGAGGTGCACCGCCGTACCGATGTGAGGTCCAAGCATGTTCCCAGCCGTCGCTCACGTAGCAGCGCGCACAGTTATAGGCGACTACATCCGCGCCCTGCTGCAAAAGTTGTGCGGGCCCAGCCACGATCTGCAGCAGGGCTTGGCGCAAACCCAGCGCGGGCCGATTTTCGATGAGGTCACGGGAGTCCACAATCAGCGGCATCTCGTGGCGTTGCTGGAGCAGGAAAAATCGCGGAGCGATGCAGGGCAAGGCGTGTTTTGCGTGGGCATCGTCCATATCGACCCCCTCGGTCTGGTGGATGACTTCCACGGGCGCGCAACGCGTGACAATGTGCTGCGCCACGTAGCCGCTGCGATCGCGGTGGAATTGCGCGGGGTGGACGTGGTCGGCCGTTACGGCGACGAAAAGTTTGTCTTCGTTCTTCTCCAGACCCGTCTCGACCGAGCGTCCATTCCGGCGCAGCGCGTGCGCCGCCGGATTGCATCGCTGGAAATAGGCGGTCTGAGCCAGCCGTGCAAAGTTACCGCGTCGATCGGTCTGGCGGAGTTTAGGCGTGGCGAGGACATCGGCGCCTTGACACAACGGGCCGAATCGGCGCTGTCCTACGCTGAAGCCAGCGCCAGCAACTGCATCGATGCCGGTTGACGGCTACGCGAGCTGCCCAACCTGGCGCAATGATCCGGAGTCGCAACTGTGGATACAGCCAATGTGTGGTTAAACGAACTGCCGGTCACTTCCTGTGGTCGGCACATGCTGACCCTGGACAAGGCAAGACAAATCGCGCTGGTGAGCCCGACGATGTGGTGTGTCAGGCCCTATCGCATGGGTTACGCGATAGGGAAGCAAACAGCCTATCCGGAGTGGGACCTGTACTACGTTGTCAACGAGAACAATGAGCCCCTGTGTTTCGATGCCCTCGATGCGGCTGTGGAATTCCTGCGTTTCCAGCTACACATCTACCAAGCCATACTCTCGCTCACCCCGGAACTCATCGATGCCGCCTGAGCCGGCCACGGGATTTTCGTGAGGCGGCGAGAACAATAGCGAGACACAGGTCATGGACGGCGGAGATTTCGTGCAGGGTTATGTCGGCAGCACAGCGAATGGCTTTCTTGAATGGGAAGATCCGCGGGAAAGGTTTGCCCAGGCATTTGCGCAGAACGAATTCCTGCTGTACAGCCAACCGGTCGAGAAATTGGGATCGGGTGGCGACAACCGTCCACACACCGAGATTTACGTCCGGCTGAAAGAGGAAGAACAAAACGTGGTGCCGCCCGGAACCTTCCTCCCGCGACTTGAGCACTACAAGCTTGGGCCGACGCTCGACCAGCATGTGCTGCGGCGGGCTCTGGCCTGGTATCGCAGCAACAGGCGCGAGGTCGGATTCATTCTGCATATCAATCTCTGCCGGGGAACTTTGATCGACCTGGAATTTCCTTCACTCGTCGTCGCCGAATTGGAGACCGCCGGTTGCGGCGGTGACAGTCTTTGTTTTGAGATCCCGAGCGTTGACGGACCATCCGATCCGGTTACGCATGAGTTCGCCAGGAAACTCAAGGCGGCAGGCTGCAGTATTGCAGTCGGGGTTGACCACCCAAGCGGCGTAACATTCCGGCCAGCGAAGGATTTCGCGGCGGATTTCATGAAAATCGGCGGTGGCCTGACCAGAAACCTGGTGGGTAATATAGGATCTATCGCAAAGCTGCGTTCGCTCACTCGCGCATGTCGGACATTCGGTATTCAAACGGTCGCGCAGCATGTGGAAGACCGGGACACGCTGCTGATGCTGGGCGACTTGGGATTTGATTATGCCCAGGGATATGAGATTTCAAGGCCGGCGCCAATGGAGGATTCGCCCGCAACATTCCCTCAATGCGCCGCCCCGCTGCCCCCTGCGGGCCGCGGGTGTTACCCAGCGCTTCGATGACGTCCGTCGACCTCGATCCGCACTTCCTTTAGTCCGTCAACGCGTACATCTTCATGCAGGCGGCCGGCCTCGTAAACGACCATCTTGTCGGCTGCTTTCGATACGACGAACTGAAAGACACGCAATGAGACGGAATGCCGCGTGAAGGTTGCGATCCTCATAACTCCTCCGGATCCGGGACCGGGTCGCCGACGAGCGGCGTCTGCCAGTAGCGCCGATAAGTGGCGCGATAAGGCTCGACGCGGATAACACCCGCAACGCTGAAGTCGAGCGTAATGGCGCCGTCGCGGTCGGTGCGATAGATGCGGCTGCCGATCGCGCGATAGCGGTCGACCACTTCCTCATGCGGATGGCCGAAGCGGTTGCGGTAGCCCACCGGGAAAATCACCACATCCGGATTGACGCGGTCCACGAACCGCGCCATCGATGAAGTCTTGCTGCCCTGGTGCGGCGCAATCAACACCGGCACGCGCAACGCGTCACCGTACCCGCGCAACAGCGCCGTTTCCCCGCGCCGCTCGATGTCCGCCGGCAGCAGCGCCGCGCCGCCCTTCGCGGTGATCTTGATCACGCAGCTCCGGTCGTTATCCTTGAGTCCCGTTTCGGCGTAACTCGCGCGTGGCGGGTGGAGCATTTCGAACTGAACCCCGTCCCATTCCCAGTGCTGTTCGGCAAAGCACCGAAACGCCTGCTCCGCTATCAGCGGTAGGGGGTCCATGTCGGGCAGCGACGTGAGCAGCCTGTCCACCGGCAGCGCCTGCAGCACCGACAGTGCGCCCCCGGTATGATCCACGTCGTCATGACTGACGATCATGGTGTCAAGGCGCGCGATGCCAGAGGCACGCAGGAACGGCACCACAATGCGGTTGCCGCTGTCCGCCCCCGGACCGAAGGCCGGTCCGGTGTCGTAGAGAAGCGCGTGATTGCGCGTTCGCGCGACGACCGCAAGTCCCTGCCCCACGTCCAGCACGGTCAGCTTGAGGTCACCCTCCGCCATTTCAGGCCGCGGCGCGAGAAACAGCGGCAGCAGGCAGACCGCGCCAAGCCAGCGCGCGGGAAAACCCCGCGGCAGCAGCAGCCAGGCGACGCCGCCTACGGCAACTGGCATTGACCATGCGGGTGGCGCGCGCTGTTGCCAGACGGCGGCGGGCACGGCGCTCATCCATTCGAGCAACGACCCGCACCCCGCCATGACCAGGTGTGCTGCGCCCAGGACAAGATCGAACGGCAGCAGCATGCCGGCGAGCGTCAGCGGCACCACGATGAGGCTCACGACCGGAATCGCCACCGCGTTCGCCAGCGGCGAGATGATCGAGACTTGCTGGAACAGCGCGAGGAGGAGCGGTACCAGTCCCACCGTCACCGCCCATTGCACGTGGAGCCACGATTTGAGCCAGTGCGACTCGCCGATCCGGCCGACGGTCACATACAGGATCACCGCCACTGCGCTGAATGAAAGCCAGAATCCCGGCGCAAGTACCGCCCACGGGTCGAGCACCAAAACAACGAGGAGCGACGCCGCCAGGATCGTCGACACCGAACCCGTGATGCCGCACCAGAGAAAGATCGCCGCCACCACCAGCATGTAAAGCGTCCGCTGCGCGGGCACGGCGAAGCCCGCAAGCAATGTGTAGGCGAACGCCGCCGCGACGCCGCACAACGCCGCTGCTTTTTGCGCCGGCAGCCACAACGTGAGCCGCGCGCTCCGGCGCCACAGCCAGTAGGCCAGCACAAACGCCAGCCCGGAAAGCATCGTCACGTGCAAACCGGAAATGCTCATCAGGTGATTGACGCCAGTGCGCGTGAAGACCTGCCATTGATCCTGCGCAATGGCGCGCTGGTCCCCGATGCCGAGCGCGACCACCACCCCTGCGTACGGCCCGTCCGGCAACGCCCGCTGTATCCGTTGCCTGAGTGCGCCGCGCACCCCATCCACCCAGTAGCCCGGCCGGTGCACCATCCCCGCGAGTCTGCGGTTCTCGCCTTTGCTGCGCACGTAACCCGTCGCCCGTATCTCGCGTTCGAGCAACCACACCTCGTAGTCGAAGCCGTGCGGATTGGCGGTGCCGCGCGGCCGCCGAAAGCGCGCCGCCAGCTGCCAGCGCTCGCCGGCCCGCACGTCAGCGAGCGTGGGTGGAGCGCCTTCGCGGGCGGAACTGCCCCACCACGCGAGCACCACGCGGCGTGGCACGTGCGCGCCTTCCGTGAGCACCGTTTCGACGTCGAATTCGAACCGCACGCTGCGCTCGTAGACTTGCGGCAGGCTCGCGACGGTGCCGATGAGGGTCACGTCCCGTCCCTCCCACTCCGCGGGCAGCGAATCCGACATGCGCCAGTGGGCCGCAGCCGCCGCCCAGAAAAAACCCGCGGCGAGACACAACGCGCAGGTGAGCGCCCATCGGCTCACGCGCATTGCCGCATGTTCGCCGCGCAGCAGGACCAGGGCCCCGGCGGTTGCCAGACTGCACGCGAGTGTCATGGCGGGGAGTTGCGCCTGCTGTTGCAGCAGCCAGACTCCGCCGGCGAAGAATACGACGCTCACCCACACGCTGCACGCCTCCTGTCGCACCTTCAACGCGGCAGATGACGGGCAGGCGTACCGCGTTCGGTAAAATGGCGCACATGGCACCCGAATACTGGAAGACCGCCGCCCGTGAACTCGCCCGCCGCGACGCGGTCTTGCGCGGACTCATCGCGCGGTTCCAGGGACTCGCTCTGGGCAGCCGCGGCAACGCTTTCCAGACGCTGGCGCGCGCCATTGTGGGCCAGCAGATTTCCGTCAAGGCTGCTCAGTCTGTCTGGAATCGGGTGGAAGCCGAAGTCGGCGCCGTCACACCTGCCAATGTCCTCGCGAAGGATCCCGGACAGTTGCGCGGCTGCGGACTCTCGCGGCAGAAGACGCTTTACCTCAGCGACCTTGCACAGCGCTTTGCCACCGGGATGCTGGATGCGGGTGCCTGGCGGCAGCTCGGCGACGAAGCATTGATCCTGGAACTGACCCAGGTAAAAGGCATCGGGCGCTGGACCGCGGAGATGTTCCTGATCTTCTATCTCGCGCGTCCCGATGTGCTGCCGCTCGACGACCTCGGCCTGCAGCGGGCCATGAATCTGCATTACGGTCGCGGCCGGCCACTGAGTCGGGAGAGGATGCGCCGGATCGCCGATACGTGGGCGCCGTGGCGCTCGGTTGCAACCTGGTATCTGTGGCGCAGCCTTGATCCCGTCCCGGTCGAGTACTGAGCCGTGACGCATCCCGAGTTTGTCGCGGCGTTACGCGAGGGGCGCGTCAGGGTGCAAATCGATCCTGGCGCAGCCGCGCGATACGTCAGCGCGCGGCTGCTGCTGCCTCTCGTCATGCTGCCGGTACTGGGTGGCGGCGTCGCGCTGGCGCTCGTTGGCTGGATCTGGAGCGGTCTCGCCGTGCTTGCTGCCGGCATCGTGATCCCGCGTCTGATCAAGCGTTCGGCGTCCCATTTCATCCTGATCCAGGTGATCGACGACGAACGGATTTACAACGAAGTCACCGAGGCCGGCGTTCTGCGGGTTCACCCGGTTGTCTGAGGAATCGTGAAAGCCCTGAACGAGGTTTCCCGCGGTTTCCGCGATACCGACGGCCCGCGCGGATCACGATTGCGGCTTCAGCACGCCGTCGATCAACTGCAACACGCGGTGGGCGCGGGCGGCGAGCTCGCGATCGTGAGTGACGATCACGAAGCTCGTGCCGAGATTCTGATTCAACGCCAGCATCAGGTCGAACACCGTCTGCGCGTTATGGCGATCGAGGTTGCCGGTTGGTTCGTCGGCAAGCACGCAAGCCGGCTGCGTGACCAGTGCACGGGCGAGGGCCACGCGCTGGCGCTCGCCGCCTGACAACTCGCCCGGGGCGTGTCCCAACCGGTGACCCATGCCCACCTTCACCAGTATCTCCGCTGCGCCCGCCCGCGCCTGCTCCGCCGGCACGCGCCGGATGAGCAGCGGCATCGCGACATTCTCCAGCGCGGTGAACTCGGGCAACAGGTGGTGAAACTGGTAGACGAAACCCAGCGCCCGGTTACGCGTGGCGCCGCGCTGCGCTTCGCTCTGCCGGCGCAGGTCCTGTCCCAGGATCATGATTTCCCCCGCGCTTGCCTCATCCAGGCCGCCGAGCAGATGCAGCAGCGTGCTCTTGCCCGAGCCCGAGGCGCCCACGATCGCGACGCGCTCGCCGGCGCCGACGTCCAGGTCGACCCCATGCAGCACCGGCACTTCGACCTGCCCCTGCCAGAAGCTCTTGCGCAGGCCACGACACGAAACGACGGCGGCCTGACTGATCGCGTCACTCGTCACTCGTCACCCGTCACTCGTAGCGCAGCGCCTCGGCCGGATTCACCTTGGCCGCCCGGTAGCTGGGATAGATGGTCGCCACCAGGCTCAACGCGAACGAAGCGACCGCGGTGATGACGACGTCCGGCATCTGCAATTCCGACGGCAGGTCGGAGATCAGGTACACGTCCTTGGCGAAGAACTTGAAGCCGAACAGGTTTTCGATGAAAAGCACGACGGTGTCCACGTTGAGCGCAAGCAGCACCCCGCTCACCACCCCGAGCACGGTGCCCAGAACGCCGATCATGGTGCCTTGAATCATGAAGATCCCGGTGATGCTGCGCGGGCTCGCCCCCAGCGTGCGCAGGATCGCGATATCGGCCTGCTTGTCCTTCACCGCCATCACCAGGCTCGACACGATGTTGAACGCGGCGACCGCGATGATGAGAAAGATGATCAGAAACATCATGCGTTTCTCGATCTGGATGGCACGCAGCAGGTTGGCGTGCTGCATCGTCCAGTCGCTGATGAAAACCGGTTTCGTGATCGCGCGCGAAAGATCGCGCGCGACCGCCCCGGAGCGGAACAGGTCCTTGAGCTTGAGCCGCACGCCCGATACGTCTTCGCCGAAGCGAAACAACTTCTGTGCGTCCTCGAGGTGCACGAGCGCGAGGCCCGAATCATATTCGAAATGGTCGACGTTGAAGACGCCGACCACCGTGAACTGCTTGAGCCGCGGCAGGATTCCTGCCGGCGTGACCTGCCCCTGGGGCGCGACCAGCACGACTTTCTCGCCCACCGCCACTCCCAGGGCGCGCGCGAGCTGGCCTCCTAGTATGATGCCGAATTCGTTCGCGCGCAGCGCCTCGAGGCGCCCGCTGCGCATGTGGCGTGCGAAATCCGCCACCCGCTCCTCCTGCTCGGGCAGAATGCCCCGGATGAACGCGCCGCGCACCGCGGAACCGTAAGTGAGCAGCCCCTGGGCATTGATGTAGGGAGCCGCGGCGAGCACCTGCTCGTGGCGCATTGCCTGCGCGGCGACCTCCTGCCAGCCGTCGAGCGTCTTGTCGCCGGCGGAGATCTGGACGTGCGAGGCGACGCCGAGGATGCGCGTGCGGATTTCGCGCTGGAACCCGTTCATCACCGAGAGCACGGTGATCAGCACCATCATGCCGAGCGCCATGCCCGTGACCGACATCACCGAAATGAACGAAATGAAGCGCGTGCGCTGCCTGCTGCGCGTGTACCTCAGTCCGATGAAAAGCTCGTAGGAATTCAAGGCGGGCCGAGATGAAATAAGGGGGAGTTTGCCACAAGGCGTCACGCAAATCACGCACGGCCCTGTGTTAAACTGCGGCCCGACCGGCGCATCCATGCTGTGCACGCTTCTGCTTCCCGATCTCTTCCTGCCGCGTGCCGTCCACGACGACGCGTATCGCGACCTGCAACTGCCGGCCCTCGAGCGGTTGTTGTCGCGCTCGGATTCGACCACGCTTCCCGGGCAAGGCTTCGAAGCCTGGCTGTGCCAGGCATTTGGCGCTGCACCGCAGCCGGACTGGCCGGTTGCGGCGCTCACGCTCCTCGTGGATCGCGGCGGCGACGACGACGGGGGCTTCTGGCTGCGCGCGGATCCGGTGCATCTGCGCGCCACCCGCGATCGCGTCCTGCTGTCCGACGCCAGCGTTCTTTCCATTCGGCCGGAGGAGGCCGACACGCTCGTAGCGGCACTGAACGCCTATTTCGCCGACGACACCCGGCAGTTCTTTGCCCTCCACCCGCAGCGCTGGTATCTGCGTCTCAACGCCCACCCTCAGATCGCGACGCGCACGCTGCTCGAGGCGATCGGCAAGGATATCCATCCGCTGCTGCCTGCCGGTCCCCAGGCGCTGTATTGGCATCGCATGGCGAACGAAATCCAGATGCTGTTGCATGCCCATGCCGTAAACGAGGCGCGCGCGGAGCGCGGTGACCCCATCATCAACAGCGTCTGGCTGTGGGGCGGCGGTCATCTCCCCAGCATTTCCACCGGCGGATTTCATGGGCTCTGGAGCAAGGATGCGCTCGCCCTCGGGCTGGCGCGGAACGCGGGACTGCCCGCGGCGCCGAACGGCGATGCCCCCGGCCCGTGGCTGGAGTCGGTGACACGGGCGGCGCGCGGCGGACACCACCTGGTCGTGCTCGATCAATTGATGCTGCCGGCTCGCCATGGCGACCTGCCGCTGTGGCGCGAGCGCCTTGCGCGGCTCGAGCAGGAGTGGTTTGCGCCGCTGCTGCGGGCCGTGCGCGACCGCCGTGTCACGCGTCTCAACATAGCGGCGATCGGACCGGATCGCGGCGTCCGGTTCGAGGTCACACCTGTCGCTCTGCTGCGGGTCTGGCGCGCCGGGGCGCCGCTCGCCGCGCACGCCGCGACTCACACGGCCTGAGCCGGCATGCCGGTCTTCACGACGCGTGACCCACCGGCCGAAGTCACGGCCCGCCTCATCGCACAGGGCGAGAACGCCCTGCTCGCGCGGCTGTATGCCGCGCGGGGTGTCGCCTCGGTGGAAGAAACCCGCGCCGACCTTGCGCGCCTCGAACCGCCTCACCGGATGCAGAACCTGGGCGCGATGGCAGCGCTGCTCGCCGACGCCATCGCAAACCAGAAGCGCCTGTTGATCGTAGCGGACTACGACACCGACGGCGCGACGGGGTGCGCCGTGGGACTGCGGGCGCTGCGCGGGTTCGGCGCGCACGTCGATTACCTCGTGCCGGATCGTTTCCGCTTTGGCTACGGCCTGACGCCCGAAATCGTCGAGCACGCCTTTGCAGCGCGGCGCCCCGACATACTGATCACCGTTGACAACGGCATCGCCAGCGTCGATGGCGTAGCCGCAGCCAATCGCCTCGGGCTGAAGGTGCTCATCACCGACCACCACCTGCCTGGAGATGAATTGCCCCAGGCGTCCTGCATCATCAATCCCAACCAGCCCGGCTGCGGGTTTCCGAGCAAGAACCTCGCGGGCGTCGGCGTCATGTTCTACCTCATGCTCGCGCTGCGCGCCGAACTGCGGCAAAGGGGCGCCTTCAGAACAATGCAGAATGAGGAATGCGGAATGCGGAATGAAAGCACAAGCAATTCATCATTCATCAATCATCAATCATCATTCCCGACAGGCGAGCCCAACCTCGCCGCCCTGCTCGATCTGGTGGCCCTCGGCACGGTCGCGGACGTGGTGAAGCTCGACGCCAATAACCGCATACTCGTGAGCCAGGGGCTGAAACGCATACGCGGCGGCCAGCTGCAGCCCGGCGTCGCAGCGCTGTTTCAGGTTGCCGGTCGCGACCCGCGCCGCGCGTCCGCCTACGATCTCGGTTTCGCGCTCGCCCCGCGCCTCAACGCCGCGGGCCGGCTCGCGGACATGGCGCTCGGCATCGAGTGTCTCGTGACCGACGACCCGCAGCGGGCCGCAGCCATCGCCACAGAACTCGACGGGCTCAATCGCGAGCGCCGCAACATCGAGGCTGACATGCAAGAAGCCGCCCTCGCGGCAGTGGAACGGGTCTCGCCGGGCAACAATTTCAGCCTCAGCCTGTTCGACGCGGATTGGCACCAGGGCGTCGTCGGCATCGTCGCCTCGCGCATCAAGGACCGTTATCACCGGCCGACGATCGCATTCGCGCGTGCAGGCAACGGCGAACTCCGGGGATCGGGCCGCTCGATTGCCGGGCTGCATTTGCGCGACGCCCTGGACCGGGTGGCGAAACGTCATCCTGACCTGATCCTGAAGTTTGGCGGACACGCGGCGGCGGCAGGACTCACGTTGCGAGAATCGGACTTCGGGCGCTTCGCGGATGCTTTCGAGGCGGCGGCACGTGAAGCCCTGACGCCGGCCGACCTCGAAGAGGAGATCGCCACCGACGGCTCGCTCGCGGTTGGGGACACGAGCGTCGAAAATGCAGCACTGCTTAAAGCGCAGATATGGGGACAGGGATTCCCGGAGCCGTTGTTCCTCGACCAGTTTGAGGTTCTCGGCCAGCGCGTGGTGGGCCAGCGCCACCTCAAGCTGCGGCTCGCGCGTGAACGGCGCGAGTTCGACGCGATCCTTTTCGGCACGACCGTGCGGCTGCCACAGCGGATCGAGGCCGTCTACCGCCTCGACCTCAACGATTTCAACGGCAGTCGCAGCGCACAGCTCATACTGCGGCACTGGACAGCCGCAACGGAGTGACACCGCGTGATGCGGCGCCGTTTTCGCCATCGACCCTCCACGTGGCTTTGCGCTGGGCAGATCCTGCGGCAGGGGCCTGCGCTAGCGGGGGGCGATGGATCCCCGGTGCCACGTGCCACGTCGTGTATAATTCTTGTTTTTTCAGGGCCTTACTCGATGGAAGCGGAACGAATCAACGCCCTTGCGAAGCAGTTGGAGGACATCCAGGCGCGCGCTGCGGATCTGCGGAGGTATCTTTGACTATGACGCCAAGACGGTGCGTCTTGATTTTCTGCGAAAGGAGCTGGAAAAACCGGATGTCTGGTCCGACAGTAAACGCGCCCAGGAGCTCGGCAAAGAGAAAAAGCAGCTTGAAACAGTCGTAGAGCGGCTCGACTCGACGGCCGCTGCGCTTGGCGATTCGATAGCACTGTTCGAACTGGCCGAGGCCGAGCAGGACGACGGGACGCTTGAAGCCATCGGCAAGGACGTCACCGCGCTTGAAACGACGGTCGCGGACATGGAGTTCAAGCGCATGTTCTCCAATGCGATGGACTCCAACAACTGCTTCGTCGATATTCAGGCCGGGTCCGGCGGCACCGAGGCGCAGGACTGGGCCGCCATGCTCGAACGCATGTACCTGCGCTACTGCGAGCGCAAGGGATTCAAGGCGGCGCTGCTGGAAGAGTCACCCGGGGAAGTCGCCGGCATCAAGAGCGCGACCCTGAGGGTGAACGGCCCCTACGCCTATGGCCATCTGCGCACCGAGACCGGCGTGCATCGCCTGGTGCGTAAGTCGCCGTTCGACGCCAATAACCGGCGGCATACATCCTTCGCGAGCCTCTTCGTCTACCCCGAGGTCGATGAAACCATAGAAGTCGAGATCAATCCGGCGGATCTTCGCATCGACACGTTTCGCGCCTCCGGCGCCGGCGGCCAGCACGTCAACAAAACGGACTCGGCGGTGCGGATCACGCACCTTCCGACCAATATCGTGGTGCAGTGCCAGAACGACCGTTCGCAGCACCGTAACCGCGCCGAGGCCATGGCGATCCTGAAATCGCGCCTCTACGAACTCGAGTTGAGAAAGCGCAACGAGGAGAAAAAGGCGCTCGAAGACACCAAGACCGATATCGCATGGGGCCACCAGATCCGGTCTTACGTGCTGGATCAGTCGCGGATCAAGGATCTGCGCACCAACGTGGAAATCGGCAATACCCAGGCCGTGCTCGACGGAGATCTCGACGATTTCATCGCCGCCAGCCTGAAGCAGGGAATTCAATAAGGGCGTGATGCTGATGGAAGACACCAACCAGATCATCGAAGAGCGCCGCGCGAAATTGAAGGCGTTGCGGGAGAAGGGCGTCGCCTATCCCAACGACTTCTGGCGCCAGAACCTTGCAGCCGAACTCGTTGAAAAATACGAGAAGGTCGACCGCGACACGCTCGATCTCCATCCCGTGATCGTCAAGATCGCAGGCCGGATCGTGCTGAAGCGCGTCATGGGCAAGGCGAGTTTCGCCACCATCCAGGATATGAGCGGTCAGATCCAGCTTTACCTTACCGACAGCTATCCCGGCGAGGAGCAGCACGAAGCCTTCAAGCACTACGATATCGGCGACATCATCGGGGTCAACGGCGTGTTGTTCAGGACCCGTACCGACGAGGTTACGGTGCGGGTGAGGGACTTGCGGCTGCTCACGAAATCTCTGCGTCCCTTGCCGGAGAAGTTCCACGGCCTCACCGACCAGGAGTTGAAGTACCGCCAGCGTTACGTCGATCTGATCGTCAACGAGGAGTCGCGTCTCGTATTCGTCCAGCGCTCGCGCATCATCCAGGCGATGCGGAATTTTCTGCTGGGGCGGCGCTATCTGGAGGTGGAAACCCCGATGATGCAGCCCATCCCCGGCGGCGCCGCCGCGCGGCCGTTCGTCACCCATCATAACGCGCTCGACATGGATCTCTATCTGCGCATCGCGCCGGAACTATATCTGAAACGGCTGGTAGTGGGCGGGTTCGAAAAAGTGTTCGAGATCAACCGCAACTTCCGCAACGAGGGCATCTCGACGCGCCACAACCCCGAGTTCACTATGTTGGAGTTCTACGTGGCATACGCGGACTACGAATTCATGATGGAGTTGGTGCAGCAGATGCTGCGGGAAGTCGCGCAGGCCGCGCTTGGGACAATGATCGTTTCCTACCAGGGAAAGACCCTCGACTTCAGCAAGCCGTACGAGCGACTCACCATTACCGAAGCCCTCACGAAATACCACCCCGAGTTCACCGATAGCGTGCTGGGCGACCGGGAGATGCTGATCGCGCAGCTCAACGCGCGTGGCATCGCGTACCGCGCGACAGACGGCATCGGCGGCCTTCAGTTGACGCTTTTTGAAAACACCACCGAGCAGTTGCTGTTCGAGCCGACCTACATCATCAACTACCCGGCGGAGACCTCGCCGCTCGCCAGGCGCAGCGACAAACACCCCGGCATGACCGAGCGCTTCGAGCTCTACATTGCGGGCCGCGAGATCGCCAACGGCTTCTCCGAACTGAACGATCCGGAAGACCAGGCGGCGCGTTTCCGCGAGCAGTCCGCGAAGAAGGACGCCGGCGATGCCGAGGCCATGCATTACGATGCCGATTACATCCGCGCCCTCGAATACGGGCTTCCGCCGTGTGCCGGCGCCGGCATCGGCGTCGACCGCCTGGTGATGCTGATGACGGATTGTCCCTCGATCCGCGACGTGATTCTTTTCCCCCACCTGCGCCCCGAATGACCGCGCGGCCCACGACATGACTGAGCAGGCGCTGTGGCGGCCGACACCCGAGCAGGCCGCCGCATCCAACCTTACGGCCTTCATGCGCCACGTGCGCGCGCGGCACAACGTGCGAGTGGAAGACTACGCCGCCCTGCATGAGTGGTCGGTTTCGGAACGGGCGGATTTCTGGTCGGCCGTCTGGGAGTTCTGTGGCGTAAAGGCGCGACGGCGTAGCGGCGTGGTGCTGGCCGACGGCGACCGCATGCCCGGCGCCCGCTGGTTCCCCGGTGCCCGGCTCAACTTCGCGGAGAACCTGCTGCAGCGAAGCGACGATGCGATGGCGGTGGCGTTCTGGGGCGAGGACCGGCTGAAAAGCCACATTACCTATGGCGAGCTACACGCTGAAGTATCGCGCTTTGCACAAGCGCTGCGCGCTGCGGGCATCGTACCCGGCGATCGGGTCGCCGCCTACATGCCCAACCTGCCGGGCACGCTCATTGCCATGCTCGCGGCCACCAGCATCGGTGCGGTATGGTCTTCGTGTTCTCCGGATTTCGGCGTGCAAGGCGTGCTGGACCGCTTCGGCCAGATCGCGCCGCGGATACTGATCAGCGCCGATGGCTACTTCTACGCCGGCAGGACGATCGACGTGCTGCCGCGGCTCAAGGCGATCGTCGCTGGTTTGCCATCGGTCGAGAAACTCGTCGTCGTGCCCTACACGCGCGGCGCGCCGCCGCTCGCCGATCTTCCGCGCGCGGTCGACGTGCGTCAATTCATGGCGCCGTTCCACCCCGGCAGGATCCGCTTCGAGCCACTGCCGTTCGATCACCCGCTCTACGTGATGTACTCCTCAGGCACCACCGGTGTCCCCAAGTGTATCGTGCACGGGGCGGGCGGCACCCTGCTGCAACACCTGAAGGAACACCAGCTCCACGTCGATCTCAAGCGCGGCGATCGCCTGTTCTATTTCACGAGCTGCGGCTGGATGATGTGGAACTGGCTCGCCAGCGGCCTCGCCTCGGGCGCCACCCTGGTGCTCTACGACGGCTCGCCGTTCGCGGCGGGTGGCGGCATCCTGTTCGACCTCGCGGAACGCGAACGCATCACGGTACTGGGCATCTCGGCGAAATACCTGGATGCGGCCGCGAAGCTCGGGTTGAAACCCCGCCTCACGCACAAGCTGGACGCCCTGAAAAGCATCCTGTCGACCGGTTCTCCCCTGATGCCAGAGGCTTTCGATTACGTCTACCACGACGTCAAGCCGGAGGTACAACTTGCTTCGATGTCGGGCGGCACGGACCTCATATCCTGCTTCGTGCTGGGCAATCCGCTGCTCCCGGTGTGGCGCGGAGAGATCCAGTGCCGGGGACTGGGCATGAAGGTGGAGGTATTCGACGACGAAGGCAGATCCGTCCACGGGCGGCGCGGAGAATTGGTGTGCACCGCCCCGTTTCCTTCCATGCCGACCGGCTTCTGGAACGACCCGGATGGCGCCCGCTACCGCGCCGCCTATTTCGAGCGGTTTCCGGGCGTGTGGTGCCACGGCGATTACGTTGAACGCACCGCGCACGACGGCATGATCATCTACGGACGCTCGGACGCCGTGCTCAACCCCGGCGGCGTGCGTATCGGCACCGCGGAGATCTACCGCCAGGTCGAGCAGTTCGACGAGGTCCTGGAAAGCCTTGCGATCGGGCAGGACTGGCCACCCGGACACACTGGCGACGTGCGCGTCGTGCTGTTCGTGCGGTTGCGCGACGGGTTGAGCCTCGACGCGGCGCTGACCGACAGGATCAGGCAACGCATCCGGGAGCAGGCGAGCCCCCGTCACGTTCCGGCGAAGATCGTCCAGGTGACGGACATCCCGCGCACCCGCAGCGGCAAGATCGTCGAACTCGCGGTACGGGATATCGTCCACGCGCGCCCAGTCACGAATATCGAAGCGCTCGCCAATCCAGAAGCGCTCGATCTTTTCCGTAACCTCCCCGACCTTGCCGCATGAGGGCACTTCCCGGAGCGCACTTCAAAACATGCAGCGACCAGGTTGTAACAGTCTGTTTCAATGTGCGGTTTTTCACATTCAGACGTACGTTTTCTGCTATGATGCCGATGAGTACGGAGCGTCGCTGGGTGCAATTACCTGAGGAGATCCGCCATGTCCGAAACTCAGAGCCGTAGCAACCCGCTGGTCGCGATTGCAGCAATCGCAGTGATCATTTTCAGCGTCGTCGGGGTCGGCGTAATGACCGGCTATATCCCCAGTTCCAAGAGCACGCCTGCGGCACCGGAGGCAGTCGCCACACCTCCGGCGGCGCCGGCGCAGCCCGCCACCGTCCAGACGGCACCCGTCCAGCCGGCGCAGCCACAACTCAAAGTCGCAAAACAGCCCGCCCCCGAGCGTCGGGTCGCGCGCACCCCCGCCGCCGCGCCCGCCCAACCCGCTTACGATCAGCGTCCGGCGCAACCTTTGGCACGTCCCTATGACCCCGCATACGACGCCCCGCGAGTGGCGACTGCTCCGCCGGCGCGCCCGGCGATCTGCACCAACTGCGGCAGCGTCGAGGCCATCAATATAAGCGAACAGCAAGGCGCAGGCAGCGGTCTTGGCGCGATTGCCGGTGGTGTCGCGGGCGCGTTGCTCGGCAACCAGGTCGGGCGCGGCACCGGCCGCAAGGTTGCAACCGTCGCCGGTGCCGCCGGCGGCGCATACGCCGGCCATCAGGTCGAAAAGCACGTCAAGTCGAGCAAGAGCTACGAAGTGGTCGTGCGCATGGAAGACGGCGGCTCGCGGCGCTTCCCCTATGAAAGCCAGCCCGCGTTCCGAGTCGGCGACCGGGTCAAAGTCGTAGAAGGCGCGCTGGTTGCAAACTAGCGGAGCGTAGACGACAACGGCCGCGCAATGCGCGGCCGTTCAGCGTGCTGGCCGCGCGACGCGTCACCAGTTCCAGATCTGCCACCAGGGAGAATCGCGGCCCACCCCGCCCTTCAGGTACTTGCTGTTGGGGAAGTTCTGGAGCATCACGCGCTCGGCATCGTTACGCAGATCAGTCATGCCCAGAGCATCGTAGGCCTTGACCATGATCACCAACCCTTCCTCGTTGGCGGGAGCCTGCGGATAGGTCTTGAGCGCGTGCTGGGCACGATTCGCCGCCGCGACAAACGCGCCCCGCTTCATGTAATAACGCGCCACGTGCACTTCGTGAGCGGCCAGCGCGTTGACCAGATAGTTCATGCGCTGGATCGCGTCGGGCGTGTACTTGCTCTCAGGATACCGGGCGACGAGGCTCTTGAAGGCCTCGAACGCGGCGACGGCCGCCTTGGGATCGCGTTCGGTCATGTCCTGCCCGCTGACGTAACCAAACAGGCCGAGATCATCGTTGAAGTTGGCGAGTCCCCGGAGGTAATACATGTAGTCCACGCTGGGGTGGTTGGGATGCAGCTTGATGAAGCGATCGGCCGCAGCGATGGCGGACACGGGCTCGCCGTCCTTGTAATAAGCGTAGGCCGTCTCGATCTGCGCCTGCTGCGCGTAGCGGCCATAGGGAAATCGCGCCTCGAGCTTTTCGTAGTACTTGATGGCGGTTTCGTAGCTCCGGTCGTTGAGCGCGGAGCGCGCCTCCGAGTAGAGCTTCGCCGCCGACCAGCCGCGGGTCTCGTCGATTTCGCCGGGCAGCAAGCCGCAACCGCCAAGCGCGATCGCCAACAACGCCGCCAATGTGACTAAACTATGCTTCATGAAGCAATCATCCCCTCAAAATTATAACGCAATGCCGGAGGCCGCCGCCGCCTTCGAGCTGACCATACCAGTCGACTGTGCGGGACTCCGGTTAGACCAGGCGCTCGCCCGGTTGTTGCCTGATCTTTCGCGCAGCCGGCTTGCGCACTGGGTTAACGAGCACCAGGTTACGTTGAACGGGGTGTGCACCGTCCCCCGGCACAAGGTATGGGGTGGCGAGCGCGTCAACATCGCACCGACGCCCGATCCAGCCGGACTCGCGCCGCAAGCCGAGCACCTCCCGCTGGAGGTGATGTTCGAGGACGATACCCTGCTCGTCGTGAACAAGCCCCCGGGACTCGTGGTCCACCCGGGGAGCGGCAACTGGCGCGGCACCCTGCTCAACGCATTGCTTGCGCACGCGCCGCAGCTCGCGCAGCTCCCGCGCGCCGGTATCGTGCATCGCCTGGACAAGGATACGAGCGGGCTGTTGGTTATTGCGAAGACGCTCGCGGCCCACACCGACCTCGTGCGCCAGCTCCAGGCGCGTAGCGTCAAACGCATCTACCTCGCCGTGGTCCATGGCCGTGTCACGCGTTCGGGCAGGATCGAGGCGCCGATTGGACGCCACCCGACGCGGCGCACGCGGATGGCAGTCATCGCCCGCGGTAAACCTGCGGTCACGCATTACGAAGTCATCGCGCACCTCGCACAGGCGACCCTGCTGCGCTGCCGCCTTGAATCAGGGCGAACGCATCAGATACGCGTGCACCTGCATTCGATCGGACATCCGCTCGTCGGCGACCCGGTCTACGGCGCAAGACGCAGCGCCGGCGGGGTTTCGTTCAATCGTCAGGCATTGCATGCCGAACGGCTCGAGCTGACGCATCCCGCTACCCGCGACGTGGTCGCGTGGCATGTTGAGCCGCCTCCCGACATGCTACGGCTTACGGCGGCGTTGAAGGCTGCGTGCTGACCTTGCATCCCGACTGGATTCTGCCGGACTGGCCTGCACCGAAGCGGATCAGGGCGATAATTACGACCCGCAAGGGCGGCGCCAGCCGCGGAGAATTCGCGAGTCTTAATCTCGGCCAGCGTACTGGTGATGACCCGCAGGCGGTTGCGGCGAACCGTACCCGCTTGCGCGGCGTGCTGCCTCAGGAGCCGCGGTGGCTGAAGCAGGTGCACGGATCACGGGTGGTGGTGGCCGACGAGGTCACCACGCCCCCGGAAGCGGACGCCAGCGTCGCGCGCCAGCCCGGAACCGTCTGCGCCGTGATGATCGCGGATTGCCTGCCGGTGCTGCTCGCGGATGCTTCGGGAAACGTCGTCGCAGCGGCCCACGCGGGCTGGCGCGGTCTCGCGGCCGGCGTCGTTGACGCCACGGTGCAGGCGATGGGCGCCGCGCCGGACAATGTGCTGGCCTATCTCGGCCCCTGCATCGGCCCGACGGCATACGAAGTGGGCGCCGATGTCCACGACGCATTTGTCGCGGGAGATCCTGAATCCGGACCCGCGTTCTCACCCCATCGTCCGGGAAAATGGCTTGCCGACCTGCACATGCTCGCGCGGCGGGCCCTTGCGCGAGCGGGCGTAACCCGGATCTACGGCGGCGTGCAATGCACCTACTCCAACCCGGAGCGGTTCTATTCCTACCGGCGCGAGCGCACCACCGGGCGCATGGCGGCGCTCATCTGGCGCGAGTCATAGCGTCTGCGGCTTCGCGGAAGCGCGGTTCGCGTATAATCCGCGCGCTCCTTCGCGATTCCCGCCCCGCGCCGGGACGCAATACGTCACCCCGCAAGCATCGATGATATGAGCATCCTCCTGTGGATCATCTGCGCGACCGTGCTGGGCGGCGTGCTTTCGGCGCTGGCCGCGGCAGTCTTCGCCATCAAGGCAAAAATCGCACAGATTCCGGTGCTGATCAGCTACGCGGTCGGAACGTTGCTCGGCGCGGTGTTTCTCGAGCTGCTGCCCCACGCGTTCGGCATGGCAGACAGTCTGGAACGCACGGCAGCGACAGTGCTCTTCGGCATCCTGCTGTTCTTCGTCCTGGAAAAACTCGTGCTCTGGCGGCATTGCCACCAGGAGGAGTGTGAAGCGCATGACCCGCCCCGGATCCAGCACGATCACGGCCGCAGCGGCACGATGATCCTGATCGGGGACACATTCCACAACTTCGTGGATGGCGTGTTGATCGCCGCCGCCTTCCTGGCCAATATCGAACTGGGCGTGGTGACGGCGATCGCGATCATCGCCCACGAAGTGCCGCAGGAGGTGGGCGACTTCCTGATCCTGCTGCATTCGGGTTTTTCCCGGAGCCAGGCCCTGCTCCTCAACGTGCTGTCGAGCGCGGCGATGGTAGTGGGCGGGATCATGGCCTACTTCGCGCTGCAGACGATGCAGCAGTGGATCCCCGCCCTGCTCGCGCTCGCTGCGGCCTCGATGC
>Ga0209640_10000899_pt1 | contig 24224 bp, 21 predicted proteins | sample RifCSP10_1_FD_184018 | JGI IMG/M metagenome (GOLD analysis project Ga0209640, IMG submission 184018) | Soil microbial communities from Rifle, Colorado - Rifle CSP2_sed 10_1 (SPAdes) (version 2) | ecosystem: Environmental > Terrestrial > Deep subsurface > Rock core/Sediment | place: Rifle... | reverse complement strand
GCTAGAGGATCTCTCCCCGGCTCGATCTTCGTGGGCGATGTGACTCATAAGACACCTCCTGAGTTGCATCGTCTCTCAGCGGCTGGCAGCCGGCCAGAGGCGAAAGGCCACAACTGATCACCACGCGGTCGAGGACGGCGACCCATCCAGTGGATGGGGGATCCACGCGCATTGGCCACTGGGACTCAGGAATCTTTGGGTCTTGCCCCTCGGCCGGGCTGAGGCCTCAGCGCCGAGCTCAAGACGCGGGAAGGACCGGCAACTTGATGAACTGCCCAGCCGGTTTTGCACGACGGGACGGCGGAGGTCGCGTTGCCATGGCGCGAGCCGGGCGGCGAACCGGTCTCGGGCAAGCTGTTGTTCACCAACCGGGGCCGAGGGCCGCTCACCCGGGCCTACTTCACCCACAACGCGTGGAAGCCGGCTTTAGCGGCGGCCGGGATCGAGCGGAGCCGAGAGACGGGGATGCATGCTCTCCGTCACCACTACGCCTCAGTGCTCCTCGATGGCGGGGTGTCCATACGTGCGGTGTCCGCGTACCTGGGCCACCACGACCCGGGCTTCACCCTGCGCACCTACGCCCATCTGATGCCCGAATCCGAGGACCGGGCCCGGGACGCCATTGATGCTGCGCATGGTGCTCCCGCGGAACCTGTGCGGAACGCCGAAGACGCAGAAGGGTAAAGCCCCTGGTCAGAGGGTTGTGAGCGCGCCTAGCCCCCGATATAGCTCATCTCGACCCGGGACCCGATACTGACGGTCTGTGAGGACCGGATCTCGGAGTACTTGTCCGTCCGTTCAGACCAGACAGAATCGATGGTTGCCCCCAGATCCTCCCCGTTGCGAAGCACTTCGCGCAGATTGGTGCCTGCAGTCGCAAAGAGGCAGGTGTAGAGCGATCCCTCTGCGGAGATCCGGGCCCGAGTGCACGACCCACAGAACGGCTGAGACACCGAGGCGATGACGCCAACCTCGCCCTGGCCGTCGAGATAGCGGAATCGGTTGGCAACCTCGCCCGGGTAGTTGGGTGGAACCGCCTCCAGGGGATAGACCTCGTTGATCGAGGCGATCATCTCCTCGGCGGGCACCACGTCGTCGAGCCGCCAACCGTTAGTGGTTCCGACGTCCATGTACTCGATGAAGCGGACGATGTGCCCGGTGCCTCTGAAGTGGGCCGCCATGTCAAGCACCGCATGGTCGTTGACGCCGCGCTGGACAACCGCGTTGATCTTGATCGGGCCCAACCCGGCCTCGGAGGCGGCCGCGATCCCGTCCAGCACTGCACCCACGGGGAACCCGACGTCGTTCATCGCCTGGAAGGTGGGATCGTCCAGGGCGTCGAGACTGACGGTGACACGGTCCAGACCGGCCCCGGCCAGACTCTGGGCCTTCCGGACCAGCAACGAGGCATTGGTGGTGAGAGTAAGGTCCTGCACGCCGTCCACCGAGCGAATCATCCCGATCAGTTTCTCGATCCCCTTGCGCAGCAAAGGCTCGCCACCTGTGATTCTGATCTTCTCCACTCCCCGGTCCACGAACGCCCTCGCAATCACAGTCATCTCGTCAAAGGTGAGTAGGTCGTCGCGGGGCAGGAACTCGTGATCCTTGCCGAACACCTCTTTGGGCATGCAGTAGGTGCAGCGGAAGTTGCAGCGGTCCGTCACCGAGATCCGCAGATCCCGCATCGGGCGCCGGTAGACGTCGGTCAATGCGGTCATCGCGCTCAACGTTATTGGAATGGCCGACCTTGCGGAGCCAGAGGGTCACCCGGGCAGCTACGAGTCGGCGTTTTCGAGTAAGTTCGGGAACCACCCGGACCACGCCAACGGTGTGGCAACGACCCCCCAGACAGCAGGAGTGCCCGTAATGGCCGCCAAGCCCGATCAGCTACGACGTCAGACCCTTCCCATCCCGGATCGGGTGGAACCCCACCTCACCACCTATGACGCCAAGGACCCGGACGGCGCATTCCCCCCGATCGAGCAACTCCGACCCCCCACCGGCGCGCCCAATGTGTTGGTGGTGCTGATCGACGATTGCGGGTTCGGTGCCTCCAGCGCGTTCGGTGGTCCGATCGACACCCCGAACTTCGAACGGCTGGCCGCCGACGGGCTCCGCTACAGCCGATTCCACACCACGGCATTATGCTCACCGACCCGAGCCGCGTTGCTGTCGGGCCGCAACCATCATTCGGTTGGGATGGGTGGGATCACCGAAATCGCCACCTCCGCGCCCGGGTACACCTCGCTCCGTCCCAACACCTGCGCCCCATTGGCCGAGACCCTGAAGTTGAATGGGTACTCCACGGCTCAGTTCGGCAAATGCCACGAGGTGCCGGTCTGGCAGACCAGCCCGATGGGACCTTTTGACAACTGGCCGGCAGGTGGCGGTGGGTTCGAGTATTTCTACGGGTTCCTTGGCGGGGAGACCAACCAGTACGCCCCCGCCATCTACAACGGCACTGTGCCCGTGGAGCAAGACAGGACACCGGAGGAGGGCTACCACTTCACCGAGGACATGACCGACAAGGCTATCGACTGGGTGCGCCAACAGAAGGCCCTCATGCCCGACAAGCCGTTCTTCGCCTACTACGCCCCGGGGGCCACCCACGCCCCGCATCACGTCCCCAAGGAATGGTCCGACAAGTACCAGGGCAAGTTCGACCAGGGATGGGATGCGCTACGCGAAGAGACCTTCTCCCGCCAGAAGGAGCTCGGGGTGATCCCACCCGAGGCCGAGCTCACCGCTCGCCCGCCAGAGATCCCGGCCTGGGACGACATGCCGGACGATCTCAAGCCGGTCCTCGCCCGTCAGATGGAGGTATACGCCGGTTTCTTGGAGCACACCGATCATCACATCGGCCGACTGCTCGACGCCCTGGCCGATCTCCAGATCCTCGACGACACCCTGGTCTATGCCATCATCGGCGACAACGGCGCCTCGGCCGAGGGGACCCTCAACGGGTCCTTCAACGAGATGATGATGCTGAACGGGGCCGCGGCCTTGGAGACGGTGGAGTTCATGGCCTCACGGATCGCCAAGTTCGGCACCCCCGAGGCCTACAACCACTACGCGGTGGGATGGGCCCACGCCATGGACACCCCCTACCAGTGGACCAAGCAGGTCGCCTCGCACTGGGGCGGGACCCGCAACGGCACCATCGTTCGCTGGGCGAACGGGATCAAGGCAAAAGGTGAAGTCCGCGATCAGTTCCATCACGTGATCGATGTGGCGCCAACCGTGCTCGAGGCCGCCGGGATCCCGGAACCGACCTTCGTCCACGGTGTCCAACAGCGCCCCCTCGAGGGGGTCTCGATGCTGTATTCCTTCGACGACGCCGAAGGAACCGATCGCCACACCACCCAGTATTTCGAGATGTTCGTCAACCGCGGCATCTACCACCAGGGATGGACTGCGGTCACCCGACACAGCATCCCATGGGCGGTAACCGAGTTGCCGGCGCTCGACGACGATGTCTGGGAGCTCTACGGGCCCGACGACTGGACCCAGGCCCACGACCTCTCAAAGGAACAGCCCGAGAAGCTGCACCATCTGCAACGAATGTTCCTGATCGAGGCTGCCAAGTACAACGTGTTCCCGCTCGATGATCGCCGCCACGAGCGGTTCAATGCCGACATTGCGGGCAGACCTCAACTGATCCACGGCAACTCGCAGCTGCTGTTCGGTGGAATGGGACGTCTCACCGAGAACTCCGTGCTGTCGATGAAGAACAAGTCGCATTCGGTGACCGCGGAGATCGTGGTCCCCGAGGGCGGTGCTTCGGGCGTGATCATCGCCCAGGGCGGAGCCTTTGGGGGCTTCACTCTGTATGTGCATCAGGGAAAACTCGCCTACTGCTACAACCTGTTCGGGCTGCAACGGTTCAAGGTCTACGGCGAGCAGCCGATTCCCGCCGGAGAGCATCAGGTGCGGATGGAATTCACCTACGACGGTGGCGGGCTGGCCAAGGGCGGCACGGTCATGCTTTACGTCGACGGCAACAGGGTCGGAGAGGGGCGGGTGGAGGCCACCCAGCCGATGATCTTCTCGACCGACGAGACCACCGATGTGGGGAGGGACAGCGCCACCCCGGTCAGCGACGACCACGGTCCGAAGGAGACCGTTTTCACCGGACGGGTCCGCTGGGTCCAGATCGACCTCGATGAGGCAGCCGAAGACCTCGACCACCTGATCACCCCCGAGGAGCGACTCCGGATCGCCATGGCCCGGCAGTAGCCGCAGCATCGCGACCGAGGTTCATCCGTTGGCCGCAGCCTGATACAAACTGAGGACGGGCAGCCACCCCTGGTCGTAGTCGACCCTGGCCGTCATCGCCACCTCGCCCAGCCGTTCCCAGCCCCGATGCTCCAACTCGACCCTGGTCCCGCCGTCGATGGCGGAGAACCGGACCTCGACCTCGGTCGACACGGTCGGCTCAGGGGTAGGGTGCCAGGCCAGAACCAGCCGGTGCGGCGGCTCCCATGCCATCACCTCGGCCCATTCCCATTCGGTTCCGTCGTCGACCAGCTCGAGCACCTTGCCTCCGTACCACTCCTCGAATCTGACACCGACCGCCCGCTCCTCGGCGATGGAGTGACTCAGAAACGGCCACCACTCGCCCATCCGGCGGGTGAACATGTCAAACGCCCCCTCCGGTGCAATCGACACCTCGACCGTGCGGAGCACCGCCGGAATCGTTTCTGTGCTCATGGTTTCTCCTCTTCTGCGGCCGCAGCGAACCGCGCCAGCGTGTCGTCCCACATTTGTTCGATGGCCCGCCTCAGCTCGTCCAGACCTGAGGGGGCGGTCGAGTAGATGCGACGGGTGCCTTCGGCCCGGTGAGTGACCAGACCCGATCTCTCGAGCACCTTGAGATGTTGGGAGACGGCCGGTCGGCTCACCGGGAGCCGCGCCGCGATCTCGCCGACCGACCGCGGTCGATCGAGGAGGATCCCCATGACCTCACGTCTCGTGGGATCCCCTAATGCATCGAACTGGTCGGTGGCAAGCACGAGACCTATTGTAAGCCTCTACTTACGGTAAGTCAAGACTTACTGTCTCAACCCCTTCCGGCTCAATCTCAGCCGCGAAAGAGAGAATCCAGGCGCCAAGCCCCCACGGAAGAACGACCAGCGGGACCACCCAGCCGACGATAGGGATCATCCAGACCAACCCGACCAGCAACGAGCCCAGGGCGATGGCGCCGAACATGCCTCGCTCGCCGGGAAGGAGCCGACCGACGACCAGGACCGTTGGAATGCCTGCCACCAGCGAGAGGACGAGAATGATCCCGGCGGTGATCACCACCAACGGCACGAAGATGGCCAGCAAGGGGAGACTGGCGGACGCTGGAGCCAAGGTCGCCACCAGCGCGGCTATCCCGGCGAGGAGTAACGGGGTGATCGTGACCAGCGCACCACGCCCATAAGCCTTCCAGGGGCTGGCCGATCCCCGACTTCCGGCGCGGGCGGTTCGATGGGGCCATCCCCAGGCCACCAGAAGGGCAGCCGCCGTCAAGCCCAGGACCACCAGGAGCCGGGTGAGAAGACTCAGGGCCCGGATCCTGATGTTGGGAGGCAGTGGCGTCTTGTGAACCACTGCGCCACCGACCGTGGCCTGGTCCAAGCCCGATGCCTCCACCGGTGATCGGTAGTCGAGGTCGCCGACAACGACGAGCGGGCCGGTGATGGTGAGCTTTCCGACGGTCACGTTGACATCGCCATCGACCTCGCCCTCGAGGGAAAGCCGGCGCTGCGTCCCTTCCAGATCACCACCGATCGTTCCGGCTCCTGTCATGCTCAGCGCCCAAACGACAACATCACCGATCACCTCCGAATCCGGCTCGAGCTCGGCACTGACCACGGCCGCCACCAGATCCTTGCCGATGTGCCCGGGCACCACCAGCTCCCGGCCGCTCACCCGCACCGACCCACCAACTGTCCCTTCAACCGTGACCTTGGGCGCGATCGCGATCACACTCCCCGTCACCTCACCTGTGATCACCACCTCCTCCGCGGCGAAAGCGACGAGGTCGCCGTCGACCACTCCTTCGATCAGGACCCGCAGTCCGGCGGCGTAGAGGTCGTCGTCGATGGTGTCGCCCTCGCGAATGATGACGATGTCGGAAGCAGAGTTCTCGGCGGCGAGCGCGGTTGCACCCAACCCGAGCACGAATAGTGCCGTGAGAGCCGCCAGAACCAGGGGCCTAGAGCGGTAAGGCATCCGCGGCCAGGTCGAGGAGGGAGGCGGGGAAGATCCCCCAGACAACGGTGGCCAGCACGGCAAGCCCGAGCACCCATCGCACCGGGCCCCGAACCGCGAGTTGCTCCCCCTCGCCGGCTTCCATGTACATCACGACGATGAGACGCACGTAGAAGGCAAAGGCGATCACCGACGCCAGCACAGCCACCACCACCAGCCATTGGTACTCGTTGGCCCAGGCGTCCGAAAACACGCCGAATTTGGCGACAAAGCCCGAGGTCAGAGGCAGACCGGCCATCCCGAGCAGGAGGACCGTGAAACAGGCAGCCAACCCGGGGCTGCGCCGCGCCAGCCCCCGGTAGTCGTCGATCGACGATCGGGCACCGCCGAATCCGCTGACTACCGCGACCACCGCGAAGGCTCCCACCAGTTGAATCGAGTAGATCGCCAAGTAGAACAACACCCCATCCGTGGCCCCGCCGACCACCCCGGTCATGATGAACCCGGCGTGGGCGACACCGGAATAGGCCAGCATCCGGCGCACGTCCCCCTGAACCAGGGCCAGGATCGCGCCGACCAGCATCGAGAGCGCCGCAACCCCGGCCACCACCGGAAGCCAGGTCGCGTCGAGATCACCCAGGGCCACCAGTAGGACCCGGGAGATGGCGACGAACCCGGCGATCTTGGCCACCGCCGCCATGTAGCCCACGATGCCGGCCGGAGCGCCCTGATAGACGTCAGGGGCCCAACTATGGAAGGGGGCAGCCGAGATCTTGAATCCGAGCCCGGCAATGACCAAGCCGGTGCCGATGTAGATCACTGCTGGGCTGGTCACCAAGAAGGCGGAGAAGAACCGACGGATGTCGAGGATGCCGAAAAGCCCGGTCCCGGCGTAGATCAGGGCCACTCCGTAGATGAAGAGAGCAGAGGCGAACGAGCCGAGCAGAAAATACTTGATCGCAGCTTCGTCGGACTCAGCCCGCTCCTTGGTCATCCCCGCCAGCACATACAGGGCTATGGAGCCGACTTCGAGACCGAGGAACATCATCACCAGGTTGTTGGAGGCGACCATTATCGAGAACCCGGTCGTCGCCAGCAGCACCAGCGCCAGGCACTCCGCTCCCCGACGACCGAGTCCTTCCACGAACCGCCACCCGGCCAACAGACCGAGCCCGGTTGCCACCAGGAGGGCAAACCGGGCGAATATGGCAAGACCGTCCATGGTGATCATGTTCGAGAATGCAAGAAGGGTGCCCTGGTTTCCGGTGGCGACGGCGTCCCCAGCCAGAGCCCACTGCAGCCCCGAGAGCACGATCGCCATGACCAGGGTGGCAGCCGTGACGTATCCAAGGATTCGGGCCGGCGGCTTCCATTGCACCTCGACCAGGAGCACGGCGGCGGCACCGATGGCGAGCACCAGGTCGGGAGCGATCGCGATCCATGAGACTTCAGGGGTGGGGATCATTCAGTGGGCCCCGCCATCAACACGTCGCTGATTCGCCCCGGTGCCGGGACGACATAGCTGGTCGTGGCCTCGATGCGATCGAGCACCGCCTCGGTCGAAGGGGTGATCTTGTCCAGCAACACCGCCGGGTAGAGCCCGAGGATCACGACCAATACCGCCAGCGGGGACAGCAATGCGATCTCTCTCACCGAGAGGTCTTTCAAACCCAGATTGTCTTCTTTGTCCGGTACCCCGGTGAACACCCGCTCGTATGCCCAGAGGAGGTAGATCGCAGCCAGCACCACCCCAACGGCGGCGAAGACAGTAAGAGCCGGGAGCGTCGCATAGCTGCCGATCAACACCAGGAACTCGCCGACGAATCCATTGAGCCCGGGAAGCCCGATCGAGGCGAAGGCCATGAACAGAAAGAACCCGGCGAAGAGAGGCATCACCTTCTGCAACCCGCCGAAATCGGAGATCTGCTTGGTGTGACGACGTTCATAGATCATCCCGACCAACAGGAACAGGGCTCCTGTGGTCAGACCGTGATTCACGTTCTGGATCATGGCGCCTTGGAGGCTGCCCGAGGTCAGGGCGAAGGTGCCGAGCACGATGAAGCCGAGATGGCTCACCGACGAATAGGCCACGAGTCTCTTGAGATCCGGCTGGACGATCGCCACCACGGCTCCGTAAATGATCCCGATCACCGCCACGATCCCCATGATCTGGACGGCATCGACCGAGGTCTCAGGGAACAAGCCCAGATTGAATCGGAGCAGGCCGTAGGTCCCCAGTTTCAGGAGCACCCCCGCCAGAAGCACCGACCCCGCGGTCGGAGCTTCGACATGGGCATCGGGCAGCCAGGTATGGAGCGGAAACAGTGGGACCTTGATCGCAAAGGCGAGGGCGAAGGCCACAAACAGCCAGAGCTCGACCCCGGCACTCAAGTCGAGATTCATCAAATCGTCGAGGGCAAAGGACGGCGCACCGAACTGGGAGGCATAGTTGAAGGCGAGGGCGATGATCGCGGCCAGCAGCAGCGCCGACCCGAAAGCGGTGTAGATGAAGAACTTGACCGCGGCGTAGATGCGCCGCTCCCCGCCCCAAATCCCGATGATGAAGTACATCGGGACCAGGATCACCTCGAAGAACACGAAGAAGAGGAACAGGTCGAGAGCCAGGAACGAGCCGATCAACCCCGCCTCGAGCAACAACGTGTAGACCACGAACTCCTTGGTGCGCACGGTGATGGCGCTGGATGCCCCCAGGGCGATGGGCACCAGCAAGGCGGTGAGCAGGATCATCGGCAGCGAGATCCCGTCCACCCCCAGATACCAGCTGATCCCCCACGGCTGGTACCAGACCGCGCGCTCCACGAACTGGTACCCGGCCGCGGGCTCGAATGCCGAAAACAGGTATCCGGCCAGGGCCAGCGGCGCCACGGAGAGGGCGACGCCGAGGGAAAGATGCATCTCCCGGCGCCGGGACGGGACCAGGGCAACGATCACCGCGGCGACCACCGGGAGCAGGATGAGTGCGGTCAGCATGGGGGCACCTCCGGTGCCCCGTAATCCGTAGTCCGTAATCCGTGATCCGTGACCCGTAGTCCGTGATCCGTATCAGAGAACGGAAAACGGAGAACGGAAAACGGAAAACGGATCATGAGCTTCCCGCTACCAACCAGATCACGACGATCAACGCCCCACCGAGGAACATGACCCCGTAATTGCGGACGAAACCTGTTTGCAGGGTGCGGGCCCAGTCACCGGCGCTGCGGACGACATTGGCGACACCGTTGACCGCGCCATCGATCACCTTGAGGTCGAAGCCGAATGCGGTCAACTCGGCTGCCCTCTTCCCAGGGGCAACCAGGGCCACCCCGTAGAGGTCATCCACCCGGTATGCGCCCTCCCAGGCGCCCCAGAGCGGGCCGAAGCCCTGCTCGAAGTCGAGCCAGCGCTCTCGTGGGCGGCGGTATGAGAGGAAGCCGGCTGCAATCCCGCCGACCGCGGCCAGCACCGCCAGCCCGGCGAGAACCAGGGCCAGCAATTCTCCCTCGGGTGGTTGCTGCATGTCCACCAACTCGAAGGAGGGCTCGAGGAACTGCTCCAGCCTGGCGAAGTACGGGGTGTTGACCAATCCCCCAACCACCGAGAGCGCGGCCAGCGCAATCAGGGGCAGGGTCATCACCCTCGGCGATTCATGGGGGTGCTTGTCCTGGTCCCAACGCCGCTCACCGAGAAACACCAGAACCCACTGTCGGGTCATATAGAAGGCGGTGATCAATGCGGTCACCAACCCCAGGATCCAGAGGAACGAGAACCATCCGCCACGGGCGTAGACCGAAGCCAGGATCTCGTCCTTGGACCAGAACCCGGCGAGTGGCGGGATGCCGGCGATGGCCAGGGTGGCAATACCCATCGTCACCGCCGTGGTCGGCATCTTCTTGAACAACCCGCCCATCTTGTGCATGTCCTGCTCACCGCTCATGGCGTGGATCACCGACCCGGCTCCGAGGAAGAGCAGGGCCTTGAAGAAGGCATTGGTCATCAAGTGAAAGATCCCGGCGACGTAGGCGGTGGTGCCCACCGCCAGGAACATGTATCCAAGTTGGGAAACCGTCGAATAGGCCAGGACCCGCTTGATGTCCCTTTGGGCAATGGCGATCGAGGCCGCCCATATCGCGGTGAAGGCCCCGATGGTGGCAACGGTGATCTGGGCCACGGGCGATAGCTGGTAGATGGTGGCCGAGCGTGCGATCACGTACACCCCGGCCGTGACCATGGTTGCGGCGTGGATGAGGGCCGACACAGGGGTGGGGCCCTCCATCGCATCCGGCAGCCACACATAGAGCGGGATCTGGGCTGATTTCCCGGCGGCTCCCAGCAGGATTAGAAGGCCGATGGCCGTCGCCAGACCGGTGCTCAGCTCGGCTCCGGCTCTCTCGAAGACCCCTGAGTAGGACAGAGTGCCGAAAGTGGTGAAGATCAGCATCAAGGCAACCATGAGCCCGAAGTCACCGATCCGATTGACCACGAATGCTTTCTTCGCGGCGGCGGCTGCGGACGGCCTGGTGTGCCAAAAGCCGATCAGCAAGTAGGAGCAGAGGCCAACCAACTCCCAACCGAGGAACAACATGGCGTAGTTGCCAGCGAGGACCAGGGTCAGCATCGAAGCGGCGAACAAGTTGAGATACGTGAAGAACCGGGAGAACCGCTGGTCGCCATGCATGTAACCGATCGCAAAGACATGGATCAATGTGCCAACGCCCGTCACCACGAGTGCCATCAGGGCCGCCAGCGGGTCCCAAAGGATCTCGAGGCTGGCCCCGATCGCCGGCATCCAATCCCAGAGGAAGACCACCGTGCCGCTCTCGCCCCCTTCGAAGAAGGGAATGGCGGCCACGAATGCCACGACGAGGGCCCCGCCGATGGCAGCAGAGGCCAGCCAGCCGCTGAGGGAGCCCTTGAGGGAACGCCCGAAGAAATGGAGGAAGATCGCCCCGGCCAGAGGGAGCGCAATGACCAGCCAGAGGAGGTCGATCAAGATCGACCTCCTCTGTAATCCGTGATCCGTGATCCGTTATCCGTGATGAGAAGCGGAATACAGAAAACGGAAAACGGAGAACGGCGGATGGCCGAGCGGAGCGAGGTCATCCGCGTAGTTCGCTCAGCTCGTCGACCGACGCGGTGGCCCTTCGCCGGAAGATGGCAACGATGATCGCCAGGCCCACCACCACTTCGGCGGCGGCAACCACCAGGATGAAGAACACCGCAACCTGTCCGTTGATGTCGTTTAGCACCCTGCCCGCCGAGATCAATGTGAGATTGACAGCGTTGAGCATCAGTTCGATGCACATGAACATGACCAGGGCGTTCCGCCGAAGCAACATCCCCAGGGCGCCGATCATGAACAGGGCCGCGGCGAGCCCCATGTACCAACTGGCGGCAACCATCACACCCGCACCCTGCGGAAGTGGGCAAGGGCAATCGCCCCGGCCGCGGCAATGGTCAGCAGCAGTGCGGTTGCCTCAAAGGCGAGAACCCACTCCGTGAAGAGGGGCACGGCAACTGCCTGAACCGTGCCGTTGGTGCTCTCCGGATTTGTCTGCGCGGTAGCGGCTGGGACCCAGACGAACTCACCAGAGAGGGTGACGATCGCGGCCAGGGCGACGACCAGACCGGCGAGCCCTCCCACCCACAGCCGTTGTCGGGGGAGATGCTCGTCGAGGTCCTCGCTCAGGTCGACGCCGATGAGCATTATCACGAACAGGAACAGGGTCATCACCGCCCCCGCGTAGACGATCACCTGAACCGCAGCCACCAGATGAGCGAGTTGCACCACGTAGAGCACAGCCACCGAGAACAGCGTTGCCAGCAGCCCCATCGCCGAATAGACCGTGTTGCGGGCCACGACCACGGTCACCGCTCCAGCCAGGGCACTGAGGGCCATCATGACGAAGAGCACGGCCTCAACCATCGGGCTCATCCACCTTGGTGCGGCGATCCCGCTCCTCCTGTGAGGGTTCAGGGGGCCAACCGGCCGCGCCTGGCGTCGGCTGCCACATCTGAACACCCTCGTAGGCGGCCACCCCGGCCGGTGCCGTGGCGCGCAGCCACCCGTCGGCCGTGTTCAACTCCTCCATGTCGGCGAGCGGGTCATCGGGGAACATGTGGGGGACGGTGCCCCTTTCGTCCATGAGAAGGGTGTCACGGGTGTAGATGGCGTCCTGACGGCTGGTGGTCGAGAACTCAAAGAGAGAGGTCATCGTGATCGCCTCGGTAGGACAGGCCTCCACACACAGCCCGCAGAAGATGCACCGCAGCATGTTGATCTCGTAGACAAACCCGTAGCGCTCACCGGGGGAGGTCGGGTGGGCCGGGTCGTTGTCCATGCCGCGCACGTAGATGCACTTGGCGGGGCAGGCACCGGCACAGAGCTCACAACCGATGCATTTCTCCATCCCGTCCGGGTACCGGTTGAGGACATGGCGACCGTGAAACCGCTGCGGCTTGTCCCGCATCACCTTGGGGTACTCGATGGTGACCAGCTCCCCGCCGCCGATGGTGCGCAGCATGGTCCCGCCGGTCACCCGAAGCCCTTTGATCAACTCTCGCAACAAACCCATGTCTAGCTCCAGGGGACCCCGAATTGGCGAAACGCGAGCACAAAGGTGGAGAGAGCCAGCCAGCCGAGGGCCCCCGGGATGAGACGCTTCCAGCCCAGCTGCATGAGCTGGTCATACCGCAGCCGGGGAAGGGTGGCCCGGATCCAGAAGAAGAGAAACACCAGGAAGTAGGTCTTGAGCAGGAAATAGACGGTGGGGAGAAAGGCCGAGATGAAGCCAGGGAGGGCATCATCGAACGTGGGGCCGTTCCAACCACCCAGGAACAGAGTGGCCGCGATGGCGCACATCGAAAAGATGTTGACGTACTCGGCAAGGAAGAACATGGCGAATCTCATGCCGGAGTACTCGGTGTGGAACCCTCCGACGATCTCCTGCTCCGCCTCCACCAGGTCGAAGGGTGCCCGATTGGTCTCGGCCACGATCGCAACGAAGAAGATCACAAACCCCACGAGTTGGGGGATCACGTTCCAGCGGGGAACGAACCTGAGGACGGGCTCCAAGACCGGCATCAGACCGCCCCACGTGCCCGACTGGCGTTCGACGATCTCGGCAAGCGAGAGCGTCCCACCATCACCCTGGGTTGCGCTGAACATGACGACGGACACCATGGCCAGGCCCATCGCCGCTTCATAGGAGATCGCCTGGGCGGTGGCACGCACCCCTCCCAATAGCGGGTACTTGGATCCTGAGGACCATCCGGCGAGGACCACCGCGTACACCGCCATCGACGACATCGCCAGGATGAAGAGCAGTCCGATGTTGAGATCGGCCCCTTGAAGTGCCACCTCGTAGTCGCCGATCATGAACGGCTTCCCCCAGGGGACCATCATGAATATGAGGAAGGCCGGGATCACTGCGAGAAACGGGGCTAGGAGGTACATGCCCAACTCCACTTTCCGCGGTGTCACCGACTCCTTGAAGAAGAGTTTGAGGCCGTCGGCCACTGTCTGCAGGATCCCGTAGGGCCCCGCTCGATTGGGACCGATTCGACTCTGCATGTCGGCGAGGATCTTGCGCTCTCCCCAGACGTTGAGAATGGTCGCCACCAGGAGCAGGCCAAAGGTGAGCACTACCCGGAGCGCCACGATCCAGAACTCAGGCCAGGTCATTTGGCGGCCACCGCCTTCACCCGAACCACCGGGTCGGTGCCGAGAGCCGACCCAGCGACCTGGTTGAAGGGAACAAAGATCACGCCCGCCGGCGTCCCTTCGTCGATCACGACCGAGAACTCCCCCTCACCCTGTTTGGTCACCACCTGCACCGGGTGCCCGGGCTGGGCCCCCAATTTGCGGGCATCGATCGGGTTGATGTGGGCTACCGCCCCCGGCGCCAGTGGATGGAGCGAGGGGCTCTGTCGCAAAAGCACCCCATCGTCGTACATGGTCCGGGCGACATGAAGCATCAGTGCCGCTTTGGGTGGCCGTGGGCCGGCCAATGCGACCGGTATGTAGTGGATCGGCGGCGACCCCGACAGGGGGACCACGGCACCGTCGCGCGCTTCCCATTCGAGATGGTCCCAGGTGACACCGGTGTACGCCGGCGCCACCTCGGCAATCTCCTTTGAGATGGCGTCGGGAGCCGCCAGGCCCAAAGGCCGGCCCGTCCGCTCGGCGATGTCGGCCAGGATCGCCCAATCGGGACGGCTCTGGCCCGGGCCGGGGCGGATCGCATTCACCTTCTGAACACGGCCCTCGACGTTTGTCACCGTCCCCTCCTTCTCGGCAAACCCCGAAGCGGGGAGGATCACGTCGGCTGACCGGTTGGAGTCATTGAGGAACAGGTCGATGGCAATCAGGTACTCGGCGGTGTCGAGACCCTCGACGGCGACCCTGGGATCGGGGAGATCCCGCACCGGATCGGCACCGACGAGCACGAGACAGCGGACGTCCCCGTCTTCCAGACCCTCCAAGATCCGCCGAGTATCGCGACCGGGAACAGTCGGAATCTCACCCCAGGTGGCGGCGAGGTTGGCGCAGTGAATCGCATCGACCGCAGCCCGGCCCGGGAGCAGATCGGGGGCCAGGCCCATGTCCAGCGCCCCATAGATATTGGCCCGTCTTGCCAGCGGCATGATCTTCACCGCGCCGGCCTTGTTGCGAGCCAGGGCCGCGACGGACTCGGCGAGTTTGGGGCCGTCGGCATGACACGCTTGACCGACGATCGCCACAACCTTGCCCGCGGTCAGGGCGTGGCTCACATCGGGGTGCTCACCCTGGGCGATGTCGTCGAGAAGGGCAAACCCGCCGCCGGGGCGATAGGTGAGTTTGTGGGCAGCCCTGTCGTCGAGCCCGGTGGCGCGAGGATGAATCACGACCAGGGTCACGCCGAGCTCCTGGGCGGCCCGCCGGACGCGCAGATAGAGAGTCGGGTGCTCTTCTTTCAGATCCGGGCCCCAGACCAGGATCGTGTCGGCGTCGTCGAGATCTGAGATCAGGGCCCGGTCCACCGTCGCGGCCAGGAAATGAGACGCCAGGTCATCGCCGACGCGGGCGTCGACGTTGTTGGTTTCCAGCACCACCCGGGCGAATTTGGACAGGGCGTAGGCGTCCTCGTTGGTGCCCCTGGCTCCCCCGATCACACCGAATGCGCCGCCACCGTCCTCATCGCGGATCAGTTCGATCCGGTTGGCCACGATGTCGAGTGCCTCGTTCCAGGTGGCCTCTACGAGCTCGCCACCCCGATTGACGAGCGGGGAGGTGAGCCGTTCCTTGGATTCGATGTACTGGAAGCCGAACCGATCCTTGTCCGACAGCCAGCCGTGGTTGGTGGCGTCGTTGTCCACCCCGATAAAGCGAAGGATCTGGTTCTGGCTGGCGTGGATCGAGATGCGGGGATGGGCGGTGTCGTACAGGGACGAGCTCTCGACCTTGGTGAGGTCCCAGGGGCGGGCCCGGAACCGATACGGCCTGGCGGTCAGGGCGCCCACCGGGCAGATCTGGACGGTGTTGCCCGAGAAATACGATGAGAAGGGGAGCTCGGGGAAGGTATTGACCTCGGTTACGTTCCCTCGCTCCATGAACTCGATCAACGGATCGCCGCTGATCTCTTCGGAGAACCGGGTGCACCGGGCACAGAGGATGCAGCGCTCCCGATCGAGGAGAACCAGGTCGGACACTGCGATCGGTTTCTCGAAGTTGCGCTTGATCTCCACGAACCGACTCTCCCCGGGACCGTGGGACATGGCCTGATCCTGTAAGGGGCATTCCCCTCCTTTGTCACAGATCGGGCAATCGAGGGGATGGTTGGCCAGCAGGAACTCGAGGACCGCCTCCTGGGCTTTCTTGACGGTGTCGTTCTGGGTGTCGACCACCATCCCTTCGGCCACAGGGTTGGTGCAGGCGGTGATCATCATCGGGCCCCGGGGGCCGTCTACCTCGACCAGGCACATCCGGCACATCCCCACCGGGTTCATCCGCTCGTGCCAGCAGAAGCGAGGGATGTAGGTGCCACCATCCTGAGCCGCCTTGATCAGCATCTCGCCGGGGGCAGCCTCGATCTGCTTGCCGTCGACGGTGATTAGTACGGAGTCGCTCATTTGCGACCTCCGGCCGAAGAGCGCCCCGTAATCCGTAGTCCGTTGTCCGTACATGTCAGAGAAACCGAAAACGGAGAACGGAGAACGGAGAACGGTCTCAAGCGACAACCTCCGCCCTCTCGAGTGGGCACCTCCCCAACTCCACGTGCTCCATCACCTCTTTCCTGAAGAAGTCGCGAAGGGCGATGATGGGCGAGACCGCGGATGGGCCCAGCGGGCAAATCGTCGTCATCCTCGGCGGCCAGGCGAGCCCGATGCTGATCCCATCGGAGACGTCGAGCATCAGGTCGAGGTCGATGGGACGACCCTGGCCGGTCTCCAGACGCCGGAGGACCATCTCCAGCCAGGTGGTTCCCTCCCGACACGGCGTGCACTGACCGCAGGATTCGTGGGCGAAGAAACGCACGATGCGCTCGGCGGCTCGGATCACGCAGGTTGTCTCGTCCATGACAATCACGGCCCCGGAGCCCAACATCGACCCGGCCTCGGCACAGACGTCTTTCGTTATCTGCTGGTCGAGATGGACGGCGGGGACGAACCACGGTGCGGAGGCGCCACCGGGTATCCAAGCCTTCAACTCGCGATCACCTCGAATGCCACCGGCCACTTCGTAGATCAGCTGGCGCCAAGTGATGCCGTGCGGGATCTCATAGTTGCCGGGATGGTTGACGTGACCCGATATCGACGTCATGAAGGTCCCGGTGTCGAGCGGGTGGCCGAGCCGGGAAAACGCCTCGGCCCCCATCTCGAGGAGGTGGGGTAGTGCGGAGATGGTCTCGACGTTGTTGACGATGGTCGGCTGCATGTAGAGCCCCTTCGCCGCCGGGAAGTAAGGGGGTTTGAGCCGTGGCTCGCCGCGAAGACCCTCCAGACTGTTGATCAGGGCTGTCTCCTCCCCGCAGATGTAGGCCCCGGCGCCCAAATGGACCGTGACCTCCAAGTCGTAATCGGTCCCGAAGATCCCCTTGCCCAGATAACGCCTGGCATAGGCGTCGTCGATCGCGGCCTGCACCCGCCGGGCCGGCTTGGGGTACTCACCCCGGATGTAGATGAAGGCATGGTGGACCTCATTGGCCACCCCGGTGATGATGAGGCCCTCCAGCATCTGATGGGGGTCGCGCTCCAGAAGCTGACGGTCCTTGAAGGTGCCCGGCTCGGACTCGTCGGCGTTGACCACCAGGTAGGCCGGGCGGGACGGGGCGAGGAAGCTCCACTTGAGACCGGTGGAGAAACCGGCGCCACCCCGACCGGCGAGGCCCGAATCCTTGACCGTCTCCACCAACTCGTCCCTGGTCATTCCCAGAGCGCGTGGAGGTTGTTGGTAGCCGCCGGTGGCCTCGTAGCGCTCAATGGTGTGCGAGTCCGTGGGGTGGTCGATCATCCTTCGAGTGACTACCAGAGGTGTCGTCAAGGAAGCCCCTCACTTCCCACCGTTCCCAACGGTTGGAACGCCGGGTAGGGGCCGATCGCCCCGACTCCCTCCTTCGGACCCCAGTCGAAGCTCCTGACACCGCCGAACAACTCCTGCATCTCCTCGGTGTTGACCACCGCAGGCCTGGCTCCGCTCAACCATCGGACGAGGTCACGGGCACGACCCGGAGTCACCCCCTCGATCAGCTCATAGTTGACCTGGACCGCGGGCGCTCCCCCGCAAGCCCCGATGCACTCGACGTGCTCGACCGTGAGCAGCCCTTTCTCATCGGTCTCGCCATGGGGCACCCCGGACTCATCCTCGATGGCGTGGAGCACGTCATCGCCGCCGAGCAACATGCAGGAGATCGAGGTGCAGCACGAGATCAGATATCGCCCGGTGCGCTCCCGCTTGTACATCGTGTAGAAACTGGCGACCGCCTGGACCTGGGCGGGTGTGACCTCCACCCAGCGAGCCACCTCCTCCATCCCTTCGCTGCTGAGATGGCCTTCTTCGGCCATCGCCAGATAGAGAAGGGGCATCACGGCCGACCTCTTCTTCGGATACCGGGAGATGATCTCGCGGGCGCGGTCCTGGGTGGCCTCCGACCAATGGCTCATCGGTCTCGGAGATTAGGTAGCCCCTGTTTGCGTAGCGAAACCCACAATGCCTACCTGAGGTACGCGGCGTCATATATGGCGCACATCGAACAAAGAACCCGGAACTGGGGCAGAATCACATGGCGATGTCCCGCTCATGGCGCGACGAGGACCCTGGTCTCCCTATCGCCTTTGGGCAGTGCTCCAACGGCGAGTATGAGCCCGAGCCGATCACCCCGGTGCGGCGGGAGGCGGAGAACCTGGCACTGTCGGGAGTGGATGACGCCATCGCCAGGACCGGGATGAGCCGTCGCCAATTCCTGAGGTCGGCCTGTGCACTGGCGGTCTCGCTTGCTGCCATAGACGCCGCGGTGGCCAAGGCGGCAGGGGTGCCGGCGGGTATGTGGTACCCGTTCGACCCCACCGCTCGTCATGACACCGACGCGGCGCGGGCGGTGCTCGGACCCTCACAGTTCGTGTTCGACATCCAGGGACATCTCCTCGAATACGACCTCGATCCCTCGACTCGCGGCGATTGGTTCTGGGGCCGGCAATTCCCCCAGGCCCGGTGTCAGGACGAAGACGACCCCCGCGCCTGCTTCTCGATGAATCACTTTCTGGAGGAGGTATTCGTCCGCTCCGACACCACGATGGTCGCCCTCTCCGGTCTCCCCATTCTCCCCGAAGGCAGCCCGCTCTCGCCACAGGTGATGGAGGAGACTCGCCGCCTGGTCCAGAACCTCTCGGGCGACGACCGGGTGGTCGTCAATGCTCTCGCCCTGCCCCAGGTCGCGCCGATCGAGGCGGTCCTGGAGGAAATGGAACGCACCGTCACCGAAAACCAGATCGCCGGTTGGAAGACCTTCACCCATTTCCCGTCCGGGATCCATTGGTGGCTCGACGACCACGACCCCAACCTGGCCCAGGTGGGAAACGTCTTCCTCGATCAGGTCGAAGCCCTGGGCAACCCGGTGCTCTTCGTGCACAAAGGCCTCTCCAACCGGGCCCGCTACGGGTCACCAGAGGACATCGGCCCGGCGGCGCGGGCCCATCCCAACGTCAAGTTCGTGGTCTATCACTCAGGGTTCGAGGTGGCACAACGCGAGGGCCCGTTCACCGAAGGCAGGGCCGGCATGGGCGTCAACCGGCTCATCGATTCGGTCCGCAAAGCCGGGATCGGCCCCGGGGAGAACGTGTACGCCGAGATCGGCTCCACATGGTGGCATCTGCTGCGACGGCCCGATGAGGCCGCCCATGTCATGGGCAAGCTCCTGGTTGCCTTCGGGGAGGACAATGTGCTCTGGGGGACCGACTCCATCTTCTACGGCTCCCCGCAGGGACAGATCGACGCCTTTCGGGCGTTCCAGATCCCGGCGGATCTCCGCGAGCAACACGGGTATCCGGAGCTGACCCGGGCGGTGAAGGCCAAGATCCTCGGTTGGAATGCGGCCAATCTCTACGGGATCGACCCGATCCGCGAGCCGGTCGGTTTCACCGCCGACGAGTTGGAGGCGGCCCGGATCGAGCACCCGGTGCCCACCATGACCTGGGGCCCGTCCACGACCGACGAGGTACGCGAGTTCCGTCTCCATCATCAGGGCTGGCCGTGAGCACGACCTAAGAAGCTACGTCAGCCCGACCACGTCGCCGTCTTCGTTCACGTCGACCTTCATGAACCCTGGTGTCGCCCCCAGCCCCGGCATCGTGCTCACCTCACCAAGAAGCGGGTAGATGAATCCGGCGCCGACCGATGCCCGGACCTCCCTCACGGTCACGGTGAAGCCCGTCGGCGCCCCTTTGAGCGCCGGGTCGTCGCTGATCGAAAGGTGGGTCTTGGCCATGCAGATGGGCAGGTAGGCGAAGCCGGCCTTCTCGAAATCGGCGATCTGCGCTTGTGCCTGCGGGGAGTAAACGACCGCCCCGGCCCGGTAGACCTGGGTGGCGATGATCTCGATCTTCTCCTTGATCGAGCGGTCGAGCGGATAGAGGAAGTCGAAGCGACTCGGTTCAGCGCTCGCCGCGACGACGGCTTCAGCGAGCTCGTGGGCGCCCTCGCCGCCACGGGCGTGATGGTCCGTGGTCACCGCGGAGAAAGCCCCTGCCTCCAACGCCGAATGCCTGATCAGATCGAGCTCGTGCCGGCTATCGGTGGGGAACTTGTTGATGGCCACCACGACCGGCACCCCGAACCTCGCCGCGATCTCGAGATGCGCTTCGAGGTTGGCCATACCCGCCCGGAGCAAGGGCAGGTTCTCCTCGGTGTAGACCGCGTCCAGAGGCCTCCCCGCGATGACCTTGGGGCCTCCACCGTGGGTCTTCAATGCCCGCACCGTTGCCACCATCACCACGCAGTCCGGCTTCAGCCCCGACACCCGGCACTTGATGTCGAAGAACTTCTCCATCCCCATGTCGGCGCCGAACCCTGACTCGGTGACCACGTAATCGCCGAGATGAAGCGCCATACGGTCGGCCAGGATGGATGAGTTCCCGTGGGCAATGCTGGCGAAGGGCCCGGCATGGACGAAGGCCGCCTGACCCTCGAGCGTCTGCATCAGGTTGGGGTGGAGGGCGTCCTTCATCAGGACGGTAACCGCCCCACCCACACCGAGGTCGTCGAGGGTTATCGGGGTCCCGTCCTTGGACAGCCCGAAAACCACACGGCCCACCCGCTCCCGCAGATTGCGCAGAGCCGACGGGTAGTCGGCACCGTCGGCCAGGGCGAGGATGGCCATCAGCTCACTCGCCACGGTGATGTCGTAACCGCTCTCCCGAGGCCGTCCGTCGACAGAGCCACCCAACCCGATCACAACATTGCGCAGGGCCCGGTCATTGACGTCCACCACCCGGCGCCAGCTGATCCGATTGGGGTCGATGGCGAGACGCGTCAACCCGAGGGCCTTCAATTCGGGAGTCGTGAGCCGCCCTTCGTGATACCAGCGGGCATCGATGGCCGCGGCGACCAGGTTGTGGGCGACCGAAACGGCGTGGATGTCGCCGGTGAGGTGCAGGTTGAACTCGTCCATGGGGACCACCTGGCTGTACCCGCCGCCGGCAGCACCACCCTTGATCCCGAAGGTGGGTCCCATGCTCGGCTGACGAATGCAGGCAATCGACCGATGCCCGAGGGCGCCGAGGCCCTGGACCAAGCCGACCGCCGTGGTCGTCTTGCCCTCTCCGAGTGGGGTCGGAGTGATGGCGGTGACGTCGACGTACTTGCCGAGAGGCGTCGTCGCGATTCGGCGCAGGGCGTCGAGATGAACCTTCGCCTTGGTCCTGCCGAAGGTAATCACCTCGTCGTCCTCCAACCCGAGGTCCCTTGCCACGTCGGTGATCGACTTCAGCTTGGCGGTGCGTGCGATCTCGAGATCGCTGCCAATTGGCGGGGTCGGGCTCAACATCTGCTCCTGATCGGGTCGGGCCTGTGTAGTTCTAGCCGAGGGACAGAGCCGGGGCCAGCCGGCCCATTCTCAATGCACCACGTCACGCCTGTGTGACGCCCTGCATTAGGAACGCGCCTGCTAGCGGTCAACGTCTCCCATGACCGGGTCCATGGAGGCGATGGTGGCCACGGTGTCGGCCATGAGAGAGTCGGCCATGGCGATGGGAAGCCCCTGGAGGTTGGCGAACGAAGGGGCCCGGGTGTGGATCCGGTAAGGGCGGGCCTCACCGTTGGAGACGAGATAGCAACCCAGTTCGCCTCTCGGTGACTCCACAGCAACATAGGTCTCACCGGGCGGCACCTTGAAACCCTCTGTGAACAACTTGAAATGATGGATCAAGGCTTCCATCGACTCGTCGATGCGGGCCCGCGGCGGTGGGGTCACCTTTCGGTCGTCCACCCGATAGTCACCCATCGGCATCGAGTCCATCGCCTGCTCCACGATCCTCAATGACTGATGGATCTCCTCGATCCGCACCCGATAACGGTCGTACACGTCTCCGTGCTCCCCGACCGGAACCTCGAACTCGTAGTTCTCGATCCCGGAGTAAGGGAATGCCTGGCGCAGGTCCCAGGCCACCCCGGCGGCGCGAAGCGCGGGGCCGGTGATCCCGTAGGCGATCGCTTCTTCGGCCGAGATCACTCCGACTCCCCTGGTGCGGGCAATCCAGATCGGGTTGTCCTTGAGGAGGTCGTCGTACTGCTGGAGACGTCTAGGTAGTTCGGTGAGGATGGCAGCAACATCGTCTTTCCAACCGGGCGCCAGGTCGGCGGCTACCCCGCCGGGCCGGATGAAATTGTGGTTCATGCGGAGCCCTGTGGTCTTCTCGAAGAAGCCGAGGATCTGCTCCCGCTCCCGGAACCCGTAGATCATCATCGAGATGGCACCGATGTCCATTCCGTTGGTGGCCAGGGCCACCAGATGGGACGAGCAGCGGTTCAACTCGGTGAGGAGGACCCGGATCGCGGCCGCCCGCGGCGGAACCTCTATCCCGAGCAGCCTCTCCACCGCCAGGGAATACGCCAGTTCGTTGTGAAACGGTGCCAGATAGTCCATCCGGGTCACGTTGGTCCCACCCTGGGAGAAGTTGAGCTGCTCCCCCGTCTTCTCCATCCCGGTGTGGAGATAGCCGATGATCGGCTTGGTGCGCCGGATGATCTCGCCCTCGAGCTCGACCTGGAGTCGAAGCACCCCATGAGTCGAGGGATGCTGGGGGCCCATGTTGAGGATCATCCGCTCACCCTCATCGACGCCGTCGTCGAACACGTAGTCGTCCTCCACCACCCGGCCGAACTGCTCGTCGAGGCGGGCCTCCGACTCGTGGTCCGATATCTCTTGTTCGCCCTCGTCGGTTGGGCTGAACTCGGGCTCCTCGGTCCCGGCGACCCAGAGATCCAGGGTCTCGGTGATCTCGGGGCTGTCGATGGTGGGATCGCTCATCTCAACTCACCTGATGGCTTTCCTTGAACTGCACCGGAACCGATCCGACCCCGAAGTCCTTGCGCAGCGGGTGGCCTTCCCAGTCGTCGGGCATCAGGATCCGGGTCAGGTCGGGGTGCCCCTCGAAGGTCACGCCGAACATGTCGTAGGCCTCACGCTCGGCGAAGTTGACCCCGGGCCAGATCGGGACCAACGAAGCGACCGACGGATCGACCCGCCCGGCGGTCGTGGTCATCCTCAGTCGGAGCTTGTGGGCCATCGAAAGCAGGTTCGCCACGATCTCGAAACGCTCTGGGCGCTCCCGCATCCAGTCGACCACCGTGACGTCGACACAGACCTCAAAACCGGCGTCCCTGACAGCATGAGCGAACCCTGCCCAGGCCTCGTTGGGGACCTGTGCCACGTCCTGACCGAGCGACCTCACCCAACCCACCGTTTCGAAGTCCTCGAACAGGGCGCGAAGCACCGGGTGCTCGGGCAGCGGGCGTTCCGGCCCGACCGGCGGCGTCTCCTCGACCGTGGTCGTCTCGTCACTCAATTGTTGATCTCACCGCTCATGATCTTGTCGTGAAGGGTGAGGATCCCGTGCAGAAGGCTCTGCGGGCCCGGCGGGCATCCGGGCACGTAGATGTCGACCGGGACCACCTGGTCGACCCCCTGGACCAGCGCGTAGTTGTTGAACATCCCCCCGGTGGAGGCACAGGCACCCATCGAGATCACCCATTTCGGGTCAGGCATCTGATCGAAGACCTGACGCAGGACCGGGGCCATCTTCTGGCTCACCCGCCCGGCCACGATCATCAGATCGGCCTGACGGGGTGAGGCGCGGAACACCTCCATCCCGAAGCGGGCCAGGTCGTAGTGGGCGGCCCCGGTGGCCATCATCTCGATCGCACAACATGCCAATCCGAAGGTGGCCGGGAACATCGACCGGGTCCGAGCCCAGCGGCCCGCCTTGTCGACGGTGGTCATCATCAGGTTGCCCGGAGCGGTGGCGGGCATCTAGGCCGCCTCCTCCGACCTTTC